>OJRL01000554.1_pt1 | contig 21496 bp, 21 predicted proteins | sample 1599191 | NCBI WGS metagenome assembly OJRL01 (sample SAMN03922537, study PRJEB24848) | human gut metagenome | isolation source: stool sample | host: Homo sapiens | place: Germany | collected 2010-05
AGTCGAAACACCCCTCCCTACCTCTGGCCCGCGCGGAGCGCATAGCCATTTGACCGAAAGAAAAACATCCCCCGCGCCACCGGCGCGAGAACCTGCTTAAAGAAAAACCAGCCCTACGGCAACAGCGCTCTGCCCCGCGCCACCGGCGCGCCCGCGCGGAGCGCAAGCCGCTTGACCAAAAGAAAAAACATCCCCCGCGCCACCAGCGCGAGAACCAGCTCAAAGAAAAAACCAGCCCTGCCTCTGGCCCGCGCGGAGCGCATAGCCATTTGACCGAAAAAAGAAAACCTGCCCCGCGCACAGGCGCGCGCCGCAGCCTGGAAATAAAAAAGACTTCTGCATTTCGTCGTGCAGAAGTCTTTTTGCTTATCCAAGAATCTCTTCTCCGCCGGAATTTGTGACCGTCAGCTCCTGTCCAGTCAGACTGGTGACAAGAGCGATATAGCTCGTCCCGGCCTCGATGTTCATGGTGCGGCCATCGGCGTCGTAGAGCAGCAGCGTGTTGTCCCGGCCCTGTGTCCAGGTGATGGTCCACAGATGCCCGCCGTTGAGCCAGACGCCGCCGCCCATGCTCAAATCGTAGTCGTAGGTCTTGCCGTCGTCCCGCAGCTCGGAGGCGCTGAACAGCACCAGCAGATTATCGAACCCGGCCTGCTGGCCGTTGTTGGCGTCCAGCTGGGGCGTGCCGTCGGCGTGGAGCATCCGGTAAAGCCCGCTGTCGGCGTCGTAGGAAAAGCCGGTGGCGTTGTCGTCGTCAAAGCAGACCCGGACATTCACCGCGTCCGGCGCGGTGGCGTCCGGCAGCTTGCCGTCTGCTTCCTGCGGGAGAAGTGCAGGGAGGGACAGCACTGCGTCGGCCCCGGAGGACGCACTGTCCGCCGCGGCGGATACGACGCTCGTCACCCGGGATTCCGTCAGAGCAGAGGAGATGCTCAGCTCGTCCAGCACCTTAGAGATGGCCTTGCCGCTGGTGTACCACAGCGGTGCGTTGCTCCACTCACTGCCGCAGTCGAAGGCGGTGCGCCCGGCCTCCAGAGCATCCACGGCCCGGATGGAATAGTAATCGAGGAAGTTCTGGTCGAACTGTCCCCCGCCCCGCTGTACCGGAATGGGCTGCTGGCCCACCAGCAGCCGCCAGTAGATGTCCTGGCCGGCGGCCACCGGCCCGACCTTCGGGGTCGCGGCCAGCGCCGGATAGACGAGGCAGAGCTCAGTGGACGTACCTACCTCGGTGAGGGCTTCCAGCACCACCGACGCCGAGGAAAGGCCCCACTGAGTGGTGGAGGCAGTGCTGTTCTCAATGGCCACGGCCACCGGACGCTGGCCCTGCCACTCGAGGGCAAGGCCGGTGAGCGGGTCGGTGGGGGCGGGCGTTTCCGGCTCGCTGTCGCTGGGCAGAAAGGCGCAGCCTGCCAGCAGCGCGGCGGCCAAAATGAGGCAGAGCGCAGTTCGAATACGCTTCATTGTCATGTTCCTCATGGGCTTACTGGTAACTGAAATTGCTCAGCTCGTCGTTGTCCACCAGTGCAAAGTAGGTCTTGCCCCGGTTGAGGGTCATCTCCTCGCCGGACTTGGTGTAAAGCTTGAGGGGGTTGGTAGGATAGGTCTTTTCCCAGCGGCCCACCTGTACGCCGCCGCGGGTGAAGAGGTAGGCGTCGCCGCCCTTGATGTACTGCACCTCCTGCACGTCATGGGAGTCACCTGCGTAGGCGTCCATGTCGGCGAAGCAGACCACGACGTTCTCGAAGGTGAGCTGCTCACCGGTCAGCTCATCGACGGTGTTCTCAGTGGCCTTCTTGGAGGAGTTGTACATCTGCATCGCGTAGGTGTGGCTGAGTGCGGAGTAGCTGAACGAGGTGCGGTAGCTCGCTGAATGTACGATGGCGATTTTTTTGGCCGAGGGCTCACCCTTGAGCTTGTTGACCTCGTCGGTGCGGTAGTCGGCAAAGTGGAAGAACGTCCCCTCGCTGGGAGCGTAGAGGCTGATGCCGGCATCAGAAGCGGCTTTGCAGATCTCCTTGCCGGAGGTGAACTCGGTGTGCTCGTAGGCCACATCGCGGCCGCGGTTATTGCGGTGAGAGACGATGGGGTGGATCGGGGTCTTGAAATAATTCTTGCCGCCGATGTTCAGCCCGGAGTAGCCGTACACGCTGACGAACTGGGTGCAGAAGATGCTCTCGCCGTCGTGGTAGTAGAGGATGTTCCAGGGCATGAGCAGCTGCAGGAACTGGTCGCGGCCCGAGCGGAGGGGGCCCACCTCGGGGATGCTGTCGGCGTCGCTGAACACGGCGCACAGGCGGGTGATGCCGCCCTCGACCTTGGCCTCGATGAGCAGGTCTGCGCTGCCGATGCCCCGCTGGGGGCGGGCGTTCTGGCGCTGGGAGTTGGCGATGTTGTTCACCATCACAGCCACCGGGCGGCTGTTGGTGCTGCGCGCGGCGCCGGTGAGGATGTCGGCGTCGTACTCGGGCATGACGCCGAAGGCCGGGTCAAGCTGTTCGCCCTCGGGCGGCGGGGTGACGGCCATGTCGCTGGCAGCTTCCGACGAAGCAGCGGTCTCCCCTTTTTTTGCCAGACCCTTGAGCAGGCCGGGCAGCTTGCCGCCCAGCGCGGCGCTTCCAGCCGCAGAGCAGCCGGTCAGGGCCAGCGCTGCCGCTGCCAGCCCGGAAATATGAAGGACAGACCGACGAGAGATTTTCATGATAAAACAGCCTCCTATCAAAAAGCCCTGCCGCATACGGGCCGGGACAGTTCGTTCTGCTTTGATTGTACTGGTTCGCGCCCCATTTGTAAAGAGGAAGTTGCCGCCAGAATATCCGCGCCCCAGAGAGGTGACAGTAAAACTGGCTTTTATAAAAGGAACGGGTGCTCTCCCGGCGGGGATCTGTGTGCTGCGGAAAGGCACTTTTTTGCGCTTTCCTCTTGCTTTTTTGGCGCGGGTGTGGTAATATAATTCGGCAGTATCTGTAAATCTGAAAATATGCGCTCGTAGCTCAGCCGGTAGAGCATCTGACTTTTAATCAGAGGGCCAGGGATTCGAGTTCCCTCGAGCGCACCAAAATCCCACGAAGAATCGTAAGATTCCTCGTGGGATTTTCCATTTTCTGGGGCTCTGCACACTTTTGCACACTTTTTGCACACTTTTTGCACACCGGCGGGAAAGCCGTGTTTTTCCTTGCATTGTCTGCATTCTGTGCATCGTGAGCGTTTTTTCCATACTTTTTTCAGGCGAACAGCAGGCGGGTGAACTCACGTCGCTGCTCGGGGTTCATCTGCCGGACAACTTTCAGCATCCCTTCGGGGGTGATCTGGATGCTGTCCGGCAGATTTTCTTTTACCGGCACAGAGCCGGATTTGGGGGAGCCGATGTCCTGCGAATAGAAGTCTGCTTCCAGCTTCTCAGCCAGCTCCAACCGGGGCTTGTCCTGCGTGTGGGCGTAGGTGTCCATCAGGATGCCGGTGGTGGCGTGACCGGTGTTGCCCTGCACGGCTTTGATGTTGCCGCCGGATTCAATCAACTGGTAAGTGGCACTGGAGTGGCGCAGACCGTGGAACACGATCTTCTCAAACTCCGGGTGCTCTGCACGCCAAGTGCGGTACCATTTAGAAAGGACTTCCGGGGCAACAGGCATACCGTTGGGCAGGCGGAAGAGCTGACCGCAGTTGCGATACCTGCCATCCATGGCAAGCTCGTCCTGCCGAAGCTTTTCCAGCCAAGCCAGCAACTCTTCCTTCAAGGGTCTCGTCAGATAAAGGGTACGGCTGAATTTCTTGGTTTTCGGCTTCTTCAGCACCAGTGCGGAGCTGCTGCCCTCACGCTGGTCGGGGAAGATGTGGTAGATCTGGTTCGGGTCGGTCTTTTCCAGTGCAAGCTTTTCGGTGCGCTGCAAGCTCCAACCGACCGTGATGGTTCCGCGTTCATCCGCTACATTGAAGTCGATGTCTCCCGGCTACAAGCCGAGGATCTCTCCGACATGCAGCGAGAGGATCATGCTCAGATGAACAGCAAGGTGGAGCGTAGGGTCGGTCATGGTCTGCAACGCAGCAAGCATGGTCTTTTCGTCCCAGATGGCACGTTCTTCCGAGGTCGATTTCGGGGCTTCTCTCGGAATCGGTGACTTGAGGAGCAGACCCCACTCAACGGCATAGGAAAAAGCAGTCTTGAGCATGGCGTGAACTTCCCGGATGGAAGCACCCGTCAGAAACTGCCGCTTCTGTTTGTCGGTGAGCGTTTGCTTGACACCCTGCTTATACAGTCCGCGCGGTGTCCGGCTCAGCGTAGCGTAAAACTGTTCGAGGTCATACGTCTGAACCTTCTGAATCTGCTTCTTGCCGAGATAGGGCACGACAAGATTCTGGATCATGGCTACCGTGTGGGTGTAGGTTTTGGGTGCCCACTTGTGCTTGCTGGACTGGATGGGAAGCCACTTGTACAGCATTTCCGCTACCGTCATTGCATCGGGTATGAGGAACGTACCGTCCAAGAGTTCTTTCTCTACCGAGATCTTGCGGTCTTGCGCTTCCTTCTTGGTTTTGAAGCTCTCCCAGCCTTCACAGATCCGGCCAGCATGGTCTTTGTATTTGAAACGAACGGAGTAGGAATCTCCGCGCCTGAGAATAGATGCCATAGATGTTCCCTCCCTCAGACCGCAGCAAACCAATCGTCAAAGCTCTGCTTGCTTACCCGGATGCTGGTACCGAGGCGAATCACCTTGAAGTCTTTCGTGGTGTTGCACAGATTGTACGCAGCACGGTTGGAGATTGCCAACAGTTGGGCGATCTCCTCCACCCGGTAAACGAGCGGGGCGTGTCGGACGGTTTTGCTGGTCTGGTCAGAAGGTTCTACGGCAGGGGTTTCGGACAATTTCATTGTAGGGGATTCGGGCGCGATTTTCAAGTCCTCACGGGTCAGTTTGGCGGAATTTTTGCGGACATTCGTCATAGGCATGTCTCCTTTGCACTTCTCCAGACCCGGTGCAGCTCCGGTTGAGTTGCACCCTTGTGGGCCGGTAAATATGTAAGGGCCTGCCGCTCCTGACCCGAAGCAGCAGCCCAAAAAAGTGCGAGAACTTGAATTTACGCGCCCCACGCGCCCCAAACCACACAAAAGTACCTTCCTGTGCTGATTTTACAGGGCGCATGGCTGAATTGTATGCGCCCTTTTGGGGCGCATCTTGCCTTCTCTCCCGCCCCGAAGGGCGTGTTGCCGCCCCGCATCCGCCCGGAAAGGGTAGATACGCGCCCGGAGAAAACAGCGATAACAAGTCAAAACTACTGATTTGGGGCGCGTAGGGCGCGAGAATTTCACTTTTCGTGTGTTTTATGCCGCAGCAAAGGCGGGGTGGACGCATACGCCCCGGAAGCCGCGGTACTTTCCCTCGATGTGCTTGGAAAAGGTCAGGCCATACTTCCCCGCATTTTTCAGCAGGAACTGGCTGAACTTCTTTTGCGGAACAGGCGATTCCAGATTATCCTCGCACCACTTGGTGTAGGCGCGGTAGAGATAGGTGGAGCGTTCCTCGGTGTCGGGCTTGAAACGGACATACGCCGTTGCCTGCATGAACTGGGTCAGGTTGTCGCTGTCCGCCATGGCTGCTTCAAGGTTCTGGATGGAGCGCTCGCTGATGGTGAACTGATAGCGGTTCGCCAGCAGACGGTGCAAACCTTCCAGCATCCACAGCAGGATGCTGGGGAGTTCTGCGGTCAACTTCTCAATGAGAAACGGGTCATCGACGCGGGCAGGGTCACGGTCTTTCACCGCCACCAAAATCTGTCTGCGCCAGAAGCCGTCGCTGTCATCGTGAGCGGCCACAAGGTTGCCATTGCCGAAGCAGATGAAACGAACGTACAGCAAGCCTTGCACAGCCTGCTTATTCTTCCGCTCGATGCACAAACGGTCCTCGGCGGTGACGATGGACTTGATGTTCCGTGTTTCGGGCAAAGCCACCATGTTCAGATCGTCATCGACCATGACCAGCTTATACTCCAGATTTGCACTGGCAAAGCGGTTCGTTTCGATGCGGAGGATGGATTCGGAGTGGGACGCTTCCCCAAACAGCTTCTTCAGCAGCAAGCCGATGCGGGATTTGCCCTCGCCGCCCTTGCCGGTCATGACCAGCATCTTCTGCGCCTTAGTAGAGGGGATCAGGAGATAGCCAAGGTATTCCTGCAAGGTCAGAATATCCTCCGGGATCAGCAGACCGTCCAGAAATTCCAGCCACTTGGTCGGTGCGGGGGCATCGGGCTGGTATTCCACGGGGAGCCGGTTCAGGCAGAGTTCCTTTTCCGGCACAAAGCCCCGTTCGTCCAGAAAGTAGGTCCCGTTCTGGAGATGGATGCGGTCAAGCTGGGGTTTCCATTCAGGGGTATAGGTTTCGATGCGGAGTGCGTCCAGAACCTGCTTTTCCTTCTTGGCAAGGTTGTCGAGTACAAAGTCACGGAGGTCACTGTGGACTTCATAGAGCAGTGCGTCCTCGTCTACCTCGCCGTTCTGGTCGAACAGCTTCTGTTTCAGGCACATCATGGGGTGTTTCTCTAAAAGGTACTGGCAGTAAGCGGTTTCACGCACTTTGCCCTTGCTGTCTACCCAAGGGCATTCGCATTCTTCCTCTTCTTCCAGTTCGTCCTCATCACGCCAATCTTCGTTCCTCTTTTTCCAGTCGCTCATGCAATCCCTCCCAATACTTCCGTAGCTCGTTTTCGGTCTGCGGGTCCGGGAGCACCGAACAGTCCAGATAATATTCAACGATATCAAGGTTCTTTATTGCTTCAAGGAAGCAGGGGTGAAGTTCTTCTGTGGGTGACTGCGGTGCATATCGGACCCGCCAACGCTGCAGACAGCGGTAATAGTCCAGCAGCTGCTGCCGGACAGTGGGCGGTCTGCGGGGAGCAAGCAGCACCTTGCCGTCGGCAAGTGCCATGCCGAAATCGTTCTTCAACTTTTCCACAGCCTTATAGGGAGAAAGTTGAAAAAGTCTGCCGACAAAATCGATCACATCGCCATCCGCCTGACAGGCGAAACAGTGGAAACGGCTGTCCACCTTCATGCTGGGGTGTTTATCCCCGTGGAAGGGACAGCACATCATACCGTTCCGGTTTACGGCGAAGCCGTACAGCTCCGCCGCCTGCCGGGTCGAGATGGCGTTCTTTACGTCCGAAAAGACAGAGGGGCTACCCTCCGTCCCAATGGGCGGGGTACAGGCGAAAGGACGAAGCCCGGTGAGGGGCGTGGGTGAGGTTGGGTTTATTCACACATCGATCCGTCAGAGTGTTATTCATTTGACCTCCTGCTGCGGTACGGCGTGGCCGCGCTCCTCCTTGCGGAAGAAGGCTTCCACGTTCTGTTGTGCGGTGCGGAGTTCACGCAGTTCGATCTGCGCTTTCTTGTAGCGGGTGTAGAACCCGTTTTTCTCCGAGGAAAGGGTCTGATATTCGGCATCCAGCTTTTTGAGGTCCGGCAGTGTCCTGAGCTCGTTGGCCTTGAAATAGGCGCAAGCGGCCTCGTACACAGCAAACTCTGCACGGTGCTGCTCCTTGAACTTGGCGGGATTCCGCACAGTCTGGAGCTTCTGTGCAAGGGGCTTGTACTGCCGATAGACCACAAGATGCCCGCGTAGCTCCTTGAGGGAGACCATGCGGGCATCCAAGTCTTTGACCACCACCAGTGCATCGTCGTGCTGAGTTTTCAGTTCGGCAATGCGCTGGTTCAGGGCATCTTCGCTGAGCAGCTTTTTCTCCTGCAGGAGACACAAGGTTTGCGACCAGCGTTTGAGGTTGAACTTTTTCGCCCAACGCTCATAGCCGATGCCCTTACCTGCGGCAACGTTCGCCTGAATGTCAACCAGTTTCCTGATCTTATCCGGCTTCTTTTCGCTGCTGGGCTGGATGGTGACGGCAAGCTGGATGTTCTGGGAGAGGACGGTCAGCACCTGCTCCTTTTCCAGCTTCTTGCTCAGTTTCTTGGCGGTGATGAACTTTGTCCGGCCGGGCGGGCACTGCTTGCTTACCCGGATGCTGGTACCGAGGCGGATCACCTTGAAGTCCTTCGTGGTGTTGCACAGGTTATGCCTGATGAGTCGAAGCACTATGTGCCTGACATCGTTGGAGAGGACTTCAAGAGCTGGGAGAATGGCCGCGTGATTCTGGACTGCGGAACCGGCTGTGGTAAGAATGAGTTTATCATAAAGAAACTGGCAGGCTGGTTGGTTGACAGGCTCCTGACGGGCGAAAAGAACGATACTATCCTCTATCTGTGTCCGCTGAACTCACTCCATGCAGAGATGATACGCCGCAGGATGGAAGCAGAAATCGCCGACATCGGCCAAGAAGCTGCCGATGAAACACATCTCTATAAAGATGCTCTGGTGATTCAGACCTACCAGCACATTGAAAAGCTCTGCAGAAATGCCCCCGACAGACTGAAAGAGTCTCTATCTAGTCCCAAGTACATTGTAGCTGACGAGTGTCACTACCTCACGGACTTCTCCACCTATAACATCAACACCTATCTATCGTTGGAAGTTCTGCAAAGAGCAGAGAAAGACCATGTGGTAATTTATATGAGCGCAACCGGCGGGCAGGTGTACGAGATGTTGAATGCCGCCACTGAAACGCCGCCTGACCGTATCTATACGCTCCCACAGAATAATGCCCACATTGCACGGATGTACTTCTACGCACGAGATAATCTGGAAATGATACTGCACGACATCCCGGCGGATGAAAAAGCCGTTATCTTTATGTCTGGCGGTGATGACCTTGTCAAAATGAAAGAGCTGTTCGGTGATGCCGCCGGGTACTACTGCTCTGAAAACAATGCAAGGTACGGGAAGAAGCTGGATTCCCTTGAGGATTGCATCAAAGACCGAATGCTCCAAAAGCGTTTTCTGTTCACAACAAAAGCGATTGGGATGGGAATTGAGATCAAGGACCGCACCCTGAAGCAGAGCATCTCACCATCTCGTATGCCGTCTTCTGCTTGAAAAAAAAAAGAACACCTCAATCAGCCAATGAAATGGAAAGATTTATATACAGGCATTATGATATCAAAAGTATTTGCAGAGTATAGAAACCGTCCAATGAAACCGACCACACTGAACAAAAAACTCGCAATCTATGGTGTACAAGCTGTGCGAGGACGCGATAAAAAAAGAGTCAAAGATGGAAAAGCAAATGAAAACAGAGATGTGCTATTCTGGTTCTTGGTCGAGTTTTAAACATTGTGAGATTTGGGGCAAGAAGCGTCATCTTTCTACATATAATAATGATAAATGTTGCCCCAGAATATAAATCTGACGTTAAGGCAGCTGTTTGATGGTAGAAATACATAAGGACTATTGTTGGAAGAGCATCTGACTCTTGACAGATTCCCCTACCGCGAATACAATATAATTAAAATTATCATAATTAAGATTATACTAAAAAAGGTGGGCTGTATGGATTTCATCGGCAGGACATCTGAATTGGCGACGCTGAACACCGAATTGAACCGTGGAAGCGGTTTTGTAGTAATCTACGGCAGACGGCGCGTCGGAAAAACAACGCTGATCAAAGAATTCATCAAGGACAAGCGTGCATTCTACTTTCTGGCAACAACGGAGAGCGAAGCGCAGAGCATGAAGCGATTTGCCGGAGTTCTTTCCCGGACAACAAAAAATCCCATGCTCAGTAAAGTGACATTTACAGACTGGCTCGACCTGTTCCAAGTGGTCGCAGACGATCACCCGGACGAGAGGAAGGTACTTGTCATAGATGAATTTCCGTATCTTGTAAAGACGAACCCGGAGTTTCCGTCCATCTTGCAGAACGCGTGGGATGAGGCGCTGAAAGACCACAATGTCATGTTGATCCTCTGCGGCTCGCTCATCAGCATGATGAAAAAACATGCACTGGCGTATAACAGCCCCCTTTATGGCCGCAGAACAGCACAGATCCGGCTGACGCCGCTGCAGTTTACCGATGTGTATGCGGCGCAGGATCTGTCATTTGAGCAGGCGGTAGAGCAGTATGCCATCACAGGCGGCGTACCCAAATATATGGAATTTTTCCAGACAAATGAACCTTTGACGGAGCAGATTTGCCGCGTTGTGCTGTCCAAAAACGGATTTCTGTATGAAGAGCCGGATTTCCTCCTCAATGAAGAGGTCCAAACGCCTATCAACTATTTTTCTGTCCTGAAGGCCATCTCGGACGGCAACCACAAACTGAGCAAAATCGGAATAGCGATGAAGCAGGATACATCCGCCATCACGCCCTACCTGAAAACCTTGATCGATCTTGGTTTCGTCACCAAAAATGTGCCGATTACAGAGAAGAACCCGGAGCGCTCCCGCAAAGGTCTGTACTATGCCTCAGACAATTTTATCCGTTTCTGGTTCCGGTATGTGTATCCATTCAAAGGCGAACTGGAACTGGACAACCAGCAAATCGTTCTGGATGAGATGAACAAGGACTTCAAGCAGAAATTCGTTGCATTCGTGTATGAAAGCATCTGTCGGAATATTTTTGCAGAGCTGTGCCGGACAGGAAAAATCGCCTTTTCACCGTCACGCATCGGCTCTTACTGGCGGAACGATACAGAGGGAGACACTGAAATCGATATTGCGGCGGTAGATAACCAGCACAAGCGGCTCTTCCTTGGTGAGTGCAAATACCATGCAAAGCCTGTGGACGTGGCTGTTTACTCCGCTTTGCAGGAAAAAGGCCAGTCCAAAGAACTGACAACCGTATTCAAAGGCTATGAAATCGCATATGCTCTGTTTTCCAAGAGTGGCTTCACCGACCGGCTGGTAGAGATGTCCGCAGAAAATCCGAACCTGCTTCTGGTTCAGGAAGACCACCTGTATCGAAAAGACCCTTGAGGAATCTAGCGTTCCTGCTATAGGATGAGTTTGCAGAAAGCAGCAAAAACACGAATCTGACGTTGGAACGGCCTTTCAACAGTGAAGCACATCTAAAACGAAATCAGCCAGTATATCGTGCATTTACGCATGGTATGCCGGCTTTTTGTTTTGGGAACGATAATCGAGAAGTTTTCCACATACAGGGGCTGGGTGGTTAAAAATTCAGGCCCCACCCTATTCCGGCAGAACGAAAAAGTTGTTTTCTCTCCCCAGACCGGAGCAAAAGCGAGAAAGCATGTATCCAACGGCCAAAACAAGCCATACTGAAAGCGGTATCTTCCATTGAGGTAATGGAGGGCATACGCAATTTTTCTTTGATGCTATGCGGTTTGTTCTTTTTGACTGCCCCTAAGTGACTCTTTATATATCCTGTCCGACAGGGCGTAGACACGCTGTAACGCTTTTCGCTTCCGATTCAAATCGGAATGGACATAGCGCTGTAAGGTGACATTTGCGTTGGCATGGCCCAGTAGCTCACTCAGCGTTTTGATGTCGCAGCCCGCCTGCAAGCAGGTGGTGGCAAAGGTGTGTCGGAGCACATGGGGGTGGATCGTGCGCAGAGCAGCCCGCTTCAGATAGCAGCGGATGCTTTTGCGGTAACAGCGTGGCTCGACCGGACGGCTTTCGGTTCCTGAGAGGAACCATGTGTCAGGCGTGACGTCTTTGCTCAACTTGCGAAGGATGGCGACAAGCCCGGTGGAGAGAGGAATTTCCCGGGTGGATTTTCTTGTCTTTGGCGTCTGCACGATGAGTTTTGTGTGGCCGTCTCCACGGGGAATGCGGCAGACAGTACGCTGGATCGTCAGAATGCCGTTCTTGAGATCGAAATCACTCCACTTCAGCCCGCATACTTCCCCGATACGCAAGCCAAGTTCCATTTGCAGGAGCACCCCGATTTTTCTGGGTGTGGGCGGGTCCAGAAGGAATGACCGGAGAGCGGCTTGCTCTGCCAGACTCAGAGGCCGTGATTCTGCTTTTTTCTGTCGTGGAAGCTTCACACAGAGTTCCAGAGGCGGCATCAGATGGAGGCGTGCCGCATATTTGCAGATACGCTTCAACATCCCGAAGCATTCTTGCGCAGAGGATGTTCCCAACGGCTTGTGGCTGTTGTCGCTGGGTGACAAAATTTGCAGGAAGAGCCGCTCCAAGGTCGATTCATTCAGTTCAGAAACCGGCAGATCGCCCAAAACCGGCAGCAGATATTTGTGCAGAGTATACTGATAGTGCGTCAGTGTAGATTCTTTCACGCCCTGTGCAAAGGAAGCAAGCCACAGTTCGGCCAGCTCCGAAAAGCGCATGGATGCCCCGGACAGCTGATAAAAACCGGACATGGCTTTCCGGCGTGTCAGCTCAGTCTTTACCTCTGAATAGGAATAGCCGTAAAGATACCCCCAGATGGCTTTTCCATCGGCCCGTCCTTTGATATATCGCCCCTCCCAGCGGCCATCTTTGCGTTTATGAATATTTTCTCCTCGTCTTGCCATTGTAAATCTCCCCGGTTGGACACCTATCTGACCATTTATCCCAAACTTAATGGAATGTTTCGGTCTTTTCCCTTCTGAGCGGCTCTTGTTTTTGCACAAAATGACGTAAAATGACGTAATATAACACATTTATGCCGAGTTATCGCATTACATTTTATGGGAAATGCTATTGAAGCGCAGATAGAATTATGATAAAATAGGCTGAGAATTAAGACAACAAAGAATAAAAAGCGGTATCCTCCATTACCTCAATGGAAGATACCGTTTCTGGCCTTATCAGAACGACACGAAGGAGGGGATGCGGAAAATGAATGCAGGCGGCCTTGTAGAGATGCACGCCCACATCCTGCCGGGGATGGACGATGGCAGCAAGAGCGTGGAGATGTCCATCGAGATGCTGCACAGGCTGGCGGAGATGGGCGTGGCAGAGGTCTGCGCGACCTCGCACTACTACGCCGGGCAGAACAGCGTGACCATGTATCTGGAGCGGCGGGCCATGGCGCTGGAACAGCTGCGGGAAGCTGTCGGGGCGCAGGATGATCTGCCCTGCATCCTCCCAGCTGCCGAGGTCGCCTACTTCCGGGGCGTGGAAGAGCATCACCCGGAGCGGCTCTGCATCGAGAACACCCGGACCCTGATGCTGGAGATGCCTTTTTCGGAGTGGACGGACCAGCAGACCGAGGCCGTGACGGTGCTTGCGCTGGATCTACACTTCAACGTGGTGCTCGTCCACCCGGAGCGGTTCTGCTTCAGCAGCAACAACCGCCGCAGGCTGAAAGAGCTGGCCTCTCTCCCCATTGCTTTGCAGGTCAACGCGGACACGCTGCTGCACTGGCGGTCCCGGAAGCAGGGGCTGGAGCTTCTGGAGCTGACCTCGACTCCCCTGCTGGGAAGCGACTGCCACAATACGACGAGCCGCCCGCCGAATCTGAAAGGAGGAAGAGAGACGGTACTGCGCAAGCTGGGCGAAAAATTCCTTGACCGGATGGACGAGAACGCCCGGATGCTGACAGTGCCTCATCTCGTGACAGAGTGAAATACCGTCAGAAAAAGCGTTTTGACAAAAAAGATGCCGTGAAGGCCGTGGTGGTGCTGGTGGTGCTGGTGTGCCTGCTGGTCTGCGGCGGTCTGGCTCTCCGCCTCTGGGAAAACGGGCAGTACTCCACCGGCTCTGACGAAGTTGGCAGCGAAGTCATCGCAACTTCCGACGAACTGAAGGAAGTTACCTATAACGGCCAGACCTGGCAGCAGCGCCCGGAGCTGGAAACTTACCTGCTGATGGGCATCGACAAAGAGGGCAAGGCCGTGGCCGTGGACAGCTATGAGGGTGGCGGTCAGGCAGATGTCCAGATCGTGCTGGTAGTGGATAACGCCAACCAGACCTGGCAGATGCTCCAGATCAACCGTGACACCATTACAAAAGTCCCCGTTCTGGATGTTATGGGTGGGGTATCCGCCTACGCGGACGAGCAGATCGCACTGGCCCACTACTACGGCAACGGCGGCAAAAACAGCTGCGAGAACACTGAGCTCGCCGTCTCCATGCTGCTGAACGACCAGCCCATCAACGGCTATCTGGCGCTCAACATGGATGCCGTGGGCATCGTCACCGACCTTGTGGGCGGCGTGACCCTGACGATCACCTCGGACTTCTCGGAGATTGACCCGTCCCTTGTACAGGGCGACACGATGACGCTGGACGGGCAGAAGGCGCTGACTTATGTGCGCAGCCGCCATTACATCGATGACCAAACCAACATCGCCCGTATGCGCCGCCAGCAGCAGTTCCTGACGGCCCTGGAAGAAAAGCTGAAGCAGCAGGATACCGAATTTGCAGCCAAAGCCTACGATGCCCTGAGCGACTACATGGTCACGGACATCGCCAGCGGCACGGCGGCAAAGATCGGGGAAAAGCTGAAACAGTATAAGCGGCTGGACACCCTCACCATCGCCGGTGAGAATGTCGTGGAAAACGGCTTCTGGGCTTATCATCTGGACGAGACCAGCCGCCAGGAGACCGTTTTGCAGCTGTTCTATGAAAAAAGTGATACCTGAATTACAAAATAGGAAAGGATGTTATTGATTCGTGACAAAAGAACAACAGGAACTCAATCCGACCACGGCCGCTTCGCCCGCGACGCTGGTGCAGAATGACAAGTCGGAGGAAGAGATCGACCTCGTGGAGGTATTTTACCTGCTCTGGGGCCATATCGTGCAGATCATCGCGTGTTTTCTGGTGGGCGCTGTTCTAGCCTTCGGCTTCACCTTCTTCTTTGTGACGCCGAAGTATCAGGCATCGTCCAGCATCTATGTGGTGTCGGCCTCCAACAATTCTATCGTCAACCTGACCGACCTGCAGATCGGCTCCCAGTTGACGGCAGACTATCAGGAGCTGATGCTCAGCCGCCCGCTGCTGCAGGACGTCATCAAGAACCTCGACCTTGACGTTACATATCGCCAGCTGGAAAAGCAGATCAGCATCAGCAACACCAGCAGCACCCGCATCCTGACCGTCACGGTCACGGACACCGACCCTCAGCGGGCGGCGGACATCGCGAACGAGCTGGTCAAGCAGGCCCGCATCTATCTGCCCAAGATCATGGAGACCGAAACACCCAATCTGGTGGAGGATGCCGTGGTGCCCTCCCAGAAATACAGCCCCAGCTACGCAAAGAACACGACTCTGGGCGCTCTGCTGGGTGCCGTGCTCTGCTGCGGCGTCCTGCTGGTGCAGTACCTGATGAACGACACATTGGAGACGCCGGATGATGTCGCCAAGTATCTTGGCATCCAGCCGTTGACGACCATCCCCGAAGTGAGTCTGGGCAGCTTCAGCGATGACAGGGACGACGACAAGAAAAAGCCCTTCCATTGGGCAGGTAAATGACAAGGGGGAGAAGAAGATGAAAAAGATCACGATCGGCAAGATGCCGCAGCTCCCCTTTGAGATGAGCGAGGCCATCAACCAGCTGCGCGTCAACCTGAGCTTCTGCGGCAGTAACGTCAAGACCATCATGGTCACCAGCAGCACCCCCAACGAGGGCAAGAGCTTTGTGACCATGCAGCTCTGGCGGATGATCGCGGAGCTGGGCACGCCCACGTTACTCATCGACTGCGATTTCCGCAAGTCGGAGATTCGCCGGAAATACGGCCTGTCCACCTCCGGCCATCTGCTGGGCGGTGTGCATTATCTGGCAGGCAAGGCCGAGCTGGACGATGTCATCTACGAGACCAACATCCCCAACGGCTATATCCTGCCGGTGGCGAAAAACGTGACCAACCCCACCATCCTGCTGGAAAGCGAGCGCTTTGGACAGATGATGGAGCAGTGCTGCGAAAAATTCGGAGTCATCCTCGTTGACACGCCGCCGCTTGGCAGCGTGGCCGACGCTTTGAATATCGCCACCCACTGCGACGGCACCGTGTTGGTCGTCCGCAGCGGCGAAACGCCCCGTAAGCTCGTGGGCAACTCGGTCCAGCTCCTGCAGCGCACAGAAGTGCCGCTGCTGGGCGTCGTGCTGAACCGTGCCGAGGTGAATAGTAAGTCGAGCATGTATTATAACCGCTACTACAAGTCCGGCTACTATTATAAAGAGCACAGCCACGAGAAATCGGGCAATGCTCAAAAATAAAATGGAGGTTAACTGTATGAAAAAGAAATTCGTAATGGCAGTCGCCGCAGTGGCGATGGCTGCGGTCGTCGGCGTCTCTGCTTTCGCTGCAACGGGCGTTACTGTTCCCAGCATCACTGGCGGTTCCGACACCGCTTCTACCATTGTTGCTCCTTCTTCCGACGATGCCAGCGAGACCACTAAGGTGGTCTACAAGACCATCGTTTCTACCGAGGGCAACACCGAGGAGAAGCTGGCCGCTGTCGTCGGCGAGGAGACTGTCGCACAGGCTGCTGCTGTTGCCGGCGTCGAGACCGTCGAGGATCTGAGCATCCGCGCTGTCGGCGACGTCAATGTCGATTCCAAGACCGGCGAGGTTGCCGTGACTGTCACCGGCATGGAGGACGGCGATACCGCTGTTGTTCTGTATCAGGACGCAAACGGTAACTGGGTCGCCATCAAGGCTGTTGTCGTCAACGGCAAGCTGACCTTTAAGATGCCCAAGTCCGGAACCATCATCCTGCTGACCCATAAGGCCTAATTCGGTCGATGCCTCGGGAGATAAGCCGCTTGCGGTTAAGTGACTTTCTCCCGGGCAGGGCCTCTGCCCGTCATCAGCGATTGTAGGCTGCACTCTCCTCATCGGCGGCTCTCCGTGAACCATCGGTGGGGAGAATGAAGGTTACAATTCTGCAAAAGTCAAGAGTGGAAAATCGGGAGGAAGTTATGTCGAAATTTCAACATGATGTGATGTTGCGGGTCGTAAAGATTCTGGACGTCCTGATGATTGAGCTGCCGTTTGCGGCATGCTGGCTCCTGTATTATTCCGAGCAGGTGTACACGAAGTTTTCATGGAAGGGCAATCTGGCCATCCTTGCGCTTTTTTTTGTGCTGTATATCACGCTGGGCAAAGTCTACGATGCGTTCTGGATGTCGATGCAGCGGATCTCCGAGCTGGTCTATGGACAGCTCCTTGCGGCCATGGCAACGGATGGCATTCTTTATATCGTCATCTGCCTGATGGCGGCGAAGCTCTGCAGCCTCTGGCCCGGCATCGCAGCCATTGCAGGGCAGCTTGTGATGGCGGCTGTCTGGGCATCCTGTGCGCACAAATGGTATTACCAGACGTTCCCGCCACAGCGGACAGCCATCATTTACGATGAGCGTCATGGCATGGAAAAGCTCATCAACGAATATGGTCTGAACCACAAATATAATGTGCATCTGACCATGAGTGCCGAAGACTGTCTTGCTGATCTAAGTGTTCTAGATGGCATGGAGACTGTTTTTGTCAGCGGTGTCCACAGCCACGAGCGAAATATTATCCTGAAATATTGTGTCGGTCAGGGCATCAACATGTTCGTCATCCCCCGCGTGGGCGATGTCATCATGAGCGGCGCATGGCCGATGCACATGTTCCATCTGCCCATGCTGCGTGTCGGCCGCTATATGGCCAGCCCGGAATATCTGTTCATCAAGCGGGCCGTGGATATCATTATTTCTCTGATCGGCTTGGTCGTTCTCAGTCCGCTGTTCCTCATCACTGCCATTGCGGTCAAATCGGATGGCGGCCCGGCATTCTACAAGCAGGTGCGTCTGACTAAGGATGGCGGGCAGTTTGAGATCCTGAAGTTCCGCTCCATGCGGGTGGATGCCGAAAAGGATGGTGTCGCCCGCCTCTCCACCGGCGACAAGGACGACCGCGTCACAAAAGTCGGCCATATCATCCGTGCCTGCCGGTTGGACGAGCTTCCCCAGCTGCTGAATATCCTCCGGGGTGATTTATCCATCGTCGGCCCCCGCCCGGAACGCCCGGAAATTGCCGCCCAGTACTGCGAGGAGATGCCGGAATTCGCCCTGCGCTTGCAGGCCAAGGCCGGTCTGACCGGTTATGCACAGGTGTACGGAAAATATAACACGACACCGTATGATAAGCTGCAGATGGACCTGATGTACATCGCCCACCCAAGCCTTGTGGAGGACCTGAAGATCATGCTGGCAACCGTGAAGATCCTGTTTATACCAGAAAGCACCGAGGGAGTTTCCGAGGGCCAGACCACGGCCATGAGTGGCGAAAAGTGATGGATAAATGGCTTAATTTTGTAGCGATATAGACAAAAATCGAGCAGAAATCCACCTGATGTGGCATCAGGCATAAACATAGGTCTTTCGATGACAATTATCATTCTGCGAGCCTTGTAGGACGATGAAAATATCATCTGAGACTGAAATCGGTCTTGAAGATAAGGGTGTACGGCTCATAAGGACGCTACGGTAAAGAGATGTTTATACCAGAGTACACATAAGCGGAAAAGATGAGAAAAATGATAAAAAGTGTTGATACTACGGCATATTTCAAGGCTTTGTGGAGTCAGGCATAAACGAAGCGGTTACTGTTGCGGGACTATGAGCCGGAAATAAGGCTCACAGATGATTGTTACAGTAGGTTGAGTTTATGCCAGAGTCCACCGAGATGTTATAAACACGGAAAACGCTGAAAAGCGTTGATGTTGCGGCACTTTTTCGAGAATATGACATCAGGCATAAACAAAGGTCTTTCCATAGCAAAGGGGTATAGAAAGACCTCTGCGCCGATGAGATTCTCACGCGGGTGAGTGTGAGCAAAGAGTCGGCGGATGGGATTGTTACAGTAAGACCGAGTTTATGCCAGATGGTACGAAAGACTGTGAGCTATTGGCGAGTGGCTGGCGCAGAGCGATGTGCAAAGCACAGGCCAATAGCAACTGTGATGTACGCACCGCAGTCTACATAACACGCGCGTGAAGCGCACAATTGTATAAGAGCTTTATACTAAAGGAACGGCTCAGACTCCTTGAGATTGAGTCTGGGCTGTTATTTGTGCGAGAGAGGAATGAGGGACACAGGGCAATGAAACATGAGGATTTCGGGCTGATAAGTATTATCATGGCGGCTTACAATGCCGAAAAGACGATTGAACAAGCGATAAGCTCTGTGTTGAATCAGACCTATCCCAACTTCGAGCTGCTTGTTGTTAATGACTGCTCAAAGGACGGAACAGCGAGGCTGGTTGAGAACATTGCGGCGAAAGACAGTCGTGTGCGTTTGATCTCGAATGAGAAAAACAGTGGTGTTTCCTTTACCCGAAAGCACGGGTTGGAAGAGGCCAAGGGAGCGTGGATTGCTATTCTGGACAGTGACGATGCGTGGGCACCAGAAAAGCTAGAAAAGCAGATTGATCTTCAAAATAGAACGAATGCGGATTTGCTTTTTACTGGTTCTGCTTTTATGGATGCAGATGGCAAGCCAATCGATTGGTACTTGGTAGCTCCGGCAGAAGTCGGCTATCGACAGCTGCTAAAGCAGAATGTTCTTTCCAATTCCTCTGCACTTGTCCGCAAAGAGTTGTATGCGAAGTACTATGCGGTAGGCGATGGGATGCACGAGGACTTTGCGATTTGGCTCAGCATCCTCAAAGAAGGTCGGAAGGCCTATGGTGTGGATGAGCCGCTGCTTATCTATCGGATAGCAAAATTATCGAAATCGGGCAACAAGGTCAAGGCCGCAAAGATGAACTGGAATACATATCGGTATGTCGGATTAAATGTGGTTGAGACAGCTTATTATGAGGCATGGTATATGGTCAAAAATCTTGTTAAATATACAAACTTAAAAATCTCCGAGGGGGGGGGGGGGGGGTACAGAATGAAGTAGGATTTACTACATGGTTCTGCATCCCTTGCGGACTAATTGAAGAATTGGCGGTGGCTGTATGATGGCCGCTGCATATTCTGTACTGATGTCGGTATATCACAAAGAGAAGCCCGAATATTTGAGGCAAGCAATCGAAAGCATTCAGGAGCAGACCTTTCCCACGGATGATTTTGTGCTGGTGTGTGATGGCCCTCTGAATCCGGAACTGGATGCCGTGATTGCAACGAAGCAACAGGAGATGGGTGATGCCTTGAATGTTGTTCGGCTGGCGAAGAACGGCGGGCTCGGCAATGCCTTGAACGAGGGCATCAAGCACTGCAAGAATGAACTGGTCGCCCGAATGGATAGCGATGATATTGCTTATCCAGACCGCTGTGAGAAACAGATCAATGTGTTCAACACGCACCCGGAAGTGAGCATCTGCTCCGGTGTCGTGGAGGAATTTACGACTGATCCAAAGGTCGTAGACACGAGACGCATTCCGCCGGAAACCAATGCGGAGATTGTGGAGTTTGCGAAGAAGCGCAATCCGTTCAATCACCCCTGCGTGATGTACAAGAAAACGGCGGTCGAGGCAGCTGGCTCGTATCAGGACTTTTATCTGCTGGAGGACTACTACCTTTGGCTGCGGATGTTGATGGCCGGATATCAGGGCTACAACATTCAGAATCCGCTGCTCCATATGCGGGCTGGTTCTGAAATGTACTTAAGACGCGCAGGCTGGAAGTACGCTAAAACCCAGGCAAAGCTATTCAAGTTCATGAAGGACAGCGGGTTCATTGGAAATGGCCAGTACATGAAGAGCTACGTGATTCGTAGCGGATCTGCGTTGGCTCCGAACTGGCTGCGGAAGTTTATGTTTGAGAAAGTGCTGAGGAAGTAAAGGGGAATTCGAATGAGAGAAATTCAATTGGATGAATTGAAAAAAGTAGAGTTCAAATTATTGTTGCTAATTGATTCAATCTGCAAAGAACATGGATGGAAATATTCTCTTTGCGGTGGAACGCTGCTTGGTGCGATTCGACATAAGGGCTTTATTCCATGGGATGATGATGTTGATATTGCAATGCCCCGTGAAGATTATGAAGCATTTCTGAAGTATGGGATTGAGCATGGGCGGGAAAAGAAAATTGAAATCATCTCTACCCAAAATTCAAAAGGCTATGCGTACCTTGCTGCAAAAGTGTGTGACACGGATACCATAATGGAAGAGGAAAACTTTGAACGCGATAATTTAAAAATGGGAGTTTACGTCGATATATTCCCAATTGATGGATTGGGGAATAAGGAAGATGCCAAAAAACATTTTAGGGCACGACGATTTGAACGTGAGCTGCTGGTGACCCGAAATTGGAAGAAGTTTTTCCGTAGTAAGACACACGCTTGGTATATTGAGCCGATTCGCTTTTCCTTTTGGCTGATGAGTCGCTTTATATCTACTTCGAAACTTGTGCATCGGGTTGAATCATATTATGAGCAGTTTCCTTTAGAAGATAGTGAATATGCAGCAGTGGTGTGTGGTTCATATAGAGAGAAGGAAATTCTTCCTACAGAGATACTAAATACTTTTGCAGAAGTTGAATTTGAGGGCAGTAGATTTATGGCGTTCAGGGAATATGATGCTTATCTAAAAAGTATCTACGGCGACTATATGAAATTGCCTCCCAAAGAAAAGCAGGTAACCCATCATATGTTTAAAGCATACTGGAAAGATTAAGGAGAAAGACTATGGCAAATATTGCATTACTTATTGCTGGTGGTTCTGGAGCACGGATGCATCAGAATATCCCGAAACAGTTTCTTACCG
>OJRL01000619.1_pt1 | contig 19655 bp, 15 predicted proteins | sample 1599191 | NCBI WGS metagenome assembly OJRL01 (sample SAMN03922537, study PRJEB24848) | human gut metagenome | isolation source: stool sample | host: Homo sapiens | place: Germany | collected 2010-05
ACCTTTTTAGCTAAAAAAATTTACCCATGCCGAAAAATTTTTTAAATATTTTTTCGCCGCAGGTAAATTTTAGGGGTTAAAAATCCGTTTATGTGGGTGAGAGTTTCTTTTCTTGTTCTCTTTTTTGTCTGTTTTTTCTCTTATTCTTTTCTTTGCCGTATTACGTTCTTACCTTGTTCTTAAGTAATTCAAAGATTATATATAATCTACCTTGTTCCCAATACTACTAACGTACGTAAGCATTAAAACCTGACAGGCTTGTAAAAAAGTAAGGGAGCAGTGAAAGCAGCAGTACGTTAGCAGCATTACCTGACAGTTTTATGCAAAACAGGCACTATCTCCAAACTGAGATAGTGCCGTAAGCAGGGCTATGCGCTAAACTTCATTTGCTGCATAATCCTGCAATAACTATGTAAAAGCACGCAAAAACTCCCGTTGGTTTTGCGTGCCAACGGGAGTTTTGATAAAACAAAGTAAAAAAGCTTAAATTATAATTTTACTTACAGCACCAGCAGGCTCAAATCGCCAACGGCGTTAACTATGCCGCGTACTTCTTCAAGCATTGCCAGGCGGTTATTTTTAACGTTTTCGTCTTCGTCCATAACCATTACGTTGTCAAAGAAGGTGTTAACAGGTTCAATAACCTTTTCACCTGCTTTTAAAACGGCAGCATAATCGTACAGTACAATTTCCGGAATAATTTCCTTGCTTACTGCTGCAACAACTTCATGCAGTTTGTTTTCAGATTCGTCTTTAAACAGTGCGCCGCTGATTGCAACTTCTTTTTCGATTTTTTTGCACAGGTTGCTTACGCGCACGGAAACCTGTACCAGAGGCTCTGCATTGCCTGCTTCAACATAAGCAGCCAGAGCTTTGCAGCGTACTGCCAAATCTACCATATCGTCGTTGCGTTTATCGGCAAATACTGCGTCGATAACGTCGTAACGGATGCCCTGGTCCATCAAAAGGTTACGCAGGCGCTGTTTGAAGAATTCCATAATCTGCGGCACCAGTTTGCCGGTTTCTTCCGGTTTGATGTCCAACAGATACAAAGTACCGGCGATAATTTTAGCCAGCGAAATATTATAGTTTGCATCAAGCAGGATATTGATAACGCCAAGAGCCTGACGGCGCAGCGCATACGGGTCCTGAGAACCGGTAGGAGCAAGCCCGCGGCTGAAAGTAGCGCAGATGTTGTCGAGTTTGTCGCCGATGCCGACAATGCGGCCGATGGTTGTTGCCGGCAGTGCGTCGCCTGCAAAACGCGGCAGATAGTGTTCAAAAATGCCGGTGGCAACTTCCGGTTTTTCACCGTCCAGCAGTGCATATTCGCGGCCCATTACGCCCTGCAGCTCGGTAAATTCAATTACCATGCCGGTAACAAGGTCGGTTTTGCACAAAAGTGCGCAGCGGCGCAGTTCTTCTTCATCAACAGGGGTGTTAATGGCAAAGCGCAGCATTTCCGCCATTTTAACAAGGCGTTCGCTCTTGTCGTACATATTGCCCAGGCCTTCCTGGAAGGAAACGGTTTTAAGTTTTTCCAGACGGTCTTCCAGTTTGATTGCACGGTCTTCGTTAAAGAAGAACTCGGCGTCGCTCAAACGTGCGCGCAGTACGCGTTCGTTGCCGTGAGTTACAATATCAAGGTGTTCGCTGCCGCCGTTGCGTACGGTAATAAATTTATTCAGCAGATTGCCGTCTTCGTCAAGCACAGGGAAATATCTCTGGTGCTCACGCATCGGGGTAATAATGCATTCTTTCGGCAGGCTCAGGAATTTTTCCTCAAACTTGCCGCACAAAGCTGTCGGCCATTCAACAAGGTAGTTTACTTCTTCAAGCAGGTCTTCGTTAATCTCGGCTTCGCCGCCGTTCTGCGCAGCCAAATCCTTAATCTGCTGCAAAATCAGCGCACGGCGTTCATCCTGGTCAACCATTACAAAATTGTCGTACATAACTTTTTTGTAATCGCCGGCCGAAGGAATTTCCACAGCGCCTTTAACTCCTGCCAGAGCAGAATAAACTTTGTTGCCAACTTTGCTGAGCGCTGCGCTGAGTAAGCCCTGGCTTTCTGCTGCAGCTTTAAGCGACTGCTGCATGAAGCGGTGGCCCATGCTGAACTTGCCGCTTTTTACACCGCAGATTTCAACAGGGATAATCTGGTCGCCAAACAAGGCAACCATCCAGCGGATAGGACGTACAAAACGGAATTCGTAATCTGCCCAACGCATGGTTTTCGGAAAACTTAAAGAAGTTAAAATGTCCATTAAAAGACCCGGCAAAAGTTCAACAACGGGCTGGCCAGCCAGATGCTTAACGGCATAAACGTAGTTATCGCGTACAACAAGGTCTTTTACGTCAACGCCCTGGCCGCGCGCAAAACCCTGTGCAGCTTTGCTGGCTGCGCCGCTTACATAGGCAATTTTAACGGAAGGGCCTTTGGCTTCAACAACAACGTCAGCCTGTGTTTCGGCAACGCCATCGGCAATAAACGCCATACGGCGGGGAGTGCCGTAAACGGTAATATCTTCAAAAGGAATGCGCAGCTCCTGCATTTTAGCAGCTGCAAGTTCTTTTAACTGTTTTAAAATGCCGGGCATAAATTTAGCCGGTATTTCTTCGGTGCCAATTTCAAACAATAATTTTTCCATTATAAATTCTCCCCTTTCAGCATCGGGAAGCCGAGCTTCTCCCTTTGTTCAACATAAGCGGCGGCACACAGCCTTGCCATAGCGCGCACGCGGGCAATAAATGCCGTTCTTTCGCTTACGCTGATTGCCCCGCGGGAATCGAGCAGGTTAAAGGTATGCGAGCATTTCAAAACATAGTCGTAAGCCGGGCGGATATAGCCTGCTTCTATTACGCGTTTTGCTTCTGCTTCGTACTTGTCAAACAAATCAAACAGTAAATCGGTATCGGCAATCTGGAAGTTGTAATAAGACTGCTCAACTTCGTTGGTATGGAATACATCGCCGTAGGTAACGCCGTCAACCCACTGAATGTCGAATACGTTTTCCACGCCCTGAATGTACATTGCAAGGCGTTCCAAGCCGTAGGTAATTTCTACGCTGACAGGTTTAACGTCAATGCTGCCAACCTGCTGGAAGTAAGTGAACTGGGTAATTTCCATGCCGTCCAGCCATACTTCCCAGCCAAGGCCCCATGCGCCCAAAGTCGGGGATTCCCAGTTGTCTTCTACAAAGCGGATGTCGTGCTCGTCCTGATGAATACCGAGTTCGGCAAGGCTTTGCAGGTACAGTTCCTGAATATTATCCGGCGAAGGTTTAATAATAACCTGGAATTGATGATGCTGGAAAAGACGGTTCGGGTTATCGCCGTAGCGCCCGTCTGCCGGGCGGCGGGAAGGCTCTACATAAGCCACGCGCCATGGTTCCGGCCCAAGCACCCTTAAAAACGTACGCGGGTTCATGGTGCCTGCACCTTTTTCAATATCATAGGGCTGCGTTAAAATACATTTCTGTTCGCCCCAGAATTTTTGCAGCTTCAAAATAATTGTCTGAAAATCCATAATATCCCTCCTGTATTTGCGTTACAAAAACGAAAGCCCCCGTCTCTGTAACAATATTAGTTACAGGGACGGAGGCACAAATGCTTCCGCGGTTCCACCCTGCTTGGCTGCAATTTGCAGCCCGCCTCGATGTTTATATAATTTGGCTCCAAGACGCCTTCGCCGCTGTTGCCGGCTTACACCGCCCCGGCTCGCTGAATGTGCGGTTACTACTTCTTATCATTGCTTAACAGAAAATATATCAAATAACTGCTGTTTTGTCAATGCTTAAAAACCTGTCTGGCTTAAAAAGCCAAGGCTTTTTAAAGGTTTGTCGGTCTGGAAAACGATAAAGCGCTGCAAAATTTTTTCAAGCTCCATCAAGGCGCCGCCGCGCACTTTAAAAGGCTGCGGGTTATTAAAATCAAGCGCTAAAAGCTGCGCCATAAACTCCTGCGCTTCTTTGCCGAACGGCAGCTCTTCGCCGCCGTAGCAGTCATTGCACACAAGCCCGCCCTGCACAACACTGAAATACGCGTCGCCCTCTGCCGGTTTGCCGCAGTTTACGCAGCTCTGGCAGTTGGGCAGAATGCCTGTTAAAAACAGCAGCTTTACTATGTAAGAAAGCGCCACCAGGCGCGGGTTATGCTTTGTAAGCACGCTGCGCACAGCCAAAAGCAGTTCGTATATTTCTTCCTGCGGCTGATGTTCTTCCGTCAGGTTTTCCGTTACTTCCGCAATTAAGGCGGCATAAGCCATCTGCTTTAAATCAAACTGCAACGGGTAGCTTATAAGCTCGCAGCTTTTTAAAGTATCCAGCTTTTTGCCGGCAAAAAAGTTCATATCGAGCACAGCAAACGGCTGCACAAGCCTGCCGCCATTAGTACGCGCATACCGCGCGCCGTACGCCAGAAAACTTATTTTGCCATGCCCGCGCGAAAAGCAGACTGCGTACTTATCCGCAGTCTGCCAGTTTTTTACCTTTAAAATTAATGCTTCATCGTTAAAACCTTTATCAGTCATTGCTATTCATCCGCATAAACAGGCATTTCCGGCTGCTTTGCCGCACGCACGCGCGTTACGCGGAAGCCTTCGGCACGCAGTACCTCAAAGCTCCAGCCGTCCACCTCAATTTTATCGCCGGGTTCAGGCTTGCGTTCCAGTAAGCCGAACACCAGCCCGCCGATGGTATCTTCTTCCGGCTCTTCAAATTTAATATGCAAAAGGTCGGTAATATCGTCAAGCAGCACCATGCCGTCAAACTCATAGGTACCGTCGGCGCGGTGCACAACTTCTTCTTCCTTATCGGCGTCATGCTCGTCCTGAATGTCGCCGACAATTTCCTCAAGCAAATCTTCCATGGTTACAAGCCCTGCCGTGCCGCCGTATTCATCGGCCACAACAACAAGCTGCACGCGTTTTTGCTGCATGGTCTGCAAAACCTTGCTTATATCCATGCTTTCCGGCACTACCATAATCGGGCTCATGCGCGAACGCATGTCAAAATTTTCCTTTTCGCTGTCTTTAATGTTAATAAGGCTGCGCACATGCACAACGCCAAGCACATGGTCCTTGTCCTCATGAACCAGCGGGTAGCGCGTATGCCTTGTAGCCATTACTTTGGCAATGTTTTTTTCAAAACTGTCTTCAACGTACAGGCACACCATATCCTGACGCGGCACCATAACTTCACGCGCCACGCGGTCGGCAAAATCAAAAACATTATCAAGCAGGCGGCTTTCCATATGGTCAAGCTTGCCGCCCTGCTCACTGGCGCTTACAATCATGCGCAGTTCTTCCTCACTGCGCGAAATATCTTCCGTCGGCACCTTATCCATTTTTAATGCTTTAAGCACCGCTTTGGCTGCTTTATTAAAAAACACAACCAGCGGATACATTAAATAATGGAAAAATATCAGCGGATAAGCTATTGCCATTGCCGCATGCTCCACATGCGCAAGGCTGATAACCCTCGGCACAAGCTCACCAAACACAACATGCACAAACACAATCAGCAAAAATGCGCATAAAACAACCACGCCGTCGTCATACCAGTGCTCGCCGATTAAATCAAACCCGTCGGCAATAATGCCTGCCAGAAGCGGACCGCAGAACCAGCCCAAAATCAGCGATGACGCCGTTATGCCAAGCTGAACGGCGCTGATATAAGTATCGCGCTTCTGCGTCATTTTTAGCACCAGTTCTGCACGGCTGTTGCCCTGTGCAATAAGCTCTTCAAGCCTTGCCGGGCGGATGCTTACCAAGGCATATTCAGATACAACAAAAAATGCGTTTAAGCCTGTAATTAAAAGGGCGGCCAAAATTTTTAATAAATCCGCCACGTGACTGTCAATAAGTCATCTCTCCCCACATAAATAAATTAGCTGCTGTAGCCAAACTGTTTTAAGGCTTTGTCCTTGTTGCGCCAGTCGGGCTTAACTTTAACCCACAAATCCAAAAATACCTTGTCGCCCAAAAGCGCTTCAATGTCGCTGCGGGCTTCCAGGCCTATCTTTTTAAGCAGGCTGCCCTTGGCGCCTATAACAATGCCCTTCTGCGATTCGCGCTCCACAAAAATGGTAGCGCGGATATAAATATCGTTGTTGGTACGCACTTTAAATTCTTCAACCTCAACAGCAACGGAATGAGGAATTTCGTCGCGCGTATTCGTCAAAACCTTTTCGCGTATCATTTCGGCAGCAATTACGCGTTCCGGCTGGTCGGTTATCATGTCCTCATCATAATATGCAGGCCCTTCCGGCAGATGTTTGGTAATTTCATCCACCAGTGCTTTAAAATCCGTGTCCTGCAAGGCAGATACCGGCACTACGGCGGCAAAATTATAATCATTTACGTAATTGGCAATAATGCCGAAAAGTTTTGATTTATCCTCCAGCTTGTCAACCTTATTGGCAACAAGTATTACCGGAGTTTTAACTTTTTTAAGCTGTTCAATAATGTAATCTTCGCCTGCGCCGCGCTTTTCGCTCACGTCAACAACAAAAAGAAGTACATCTACTTCTTTTAACGTGCTTTCTGCCGCGCGCACCATGTACTGACCAAGCTTGTGGTGCGGTTTGTGAATGCCCGGCGTGTCGAGAAACATAATCTGCGCGTTATCCGTATTTAAAATGCACATAATTTTGTTGCGCGTTGTTTGTGGACGGTCGCTCATAATGGCAATTTTTTCGCCAATCAGCGCGTTTGTTAATGTGCTTTTGCCAACGTTAGGCCTGCCAACCATAGCGGCAAAGCCTGTGTAATGTTTGTTCTTTTCTATTTTATTTCTCTCCTTTGTTATTCATGCTTTCCTGCCCAAAACCGTAAGGCAGCAGTTCTTCTGCCGTCATGGTTTTGGTTTCTGCTTTTAAATTACCCATAACAACAAGCGGTATGCCAAACTCGGCAATTACCTGCCGGCACGCTCCGCAGGGTGCTACCGGTTCGGGGCTGTCCGCCGCCACTGCCAGCATTTTAAACCTGCGCTCGCCGGCGCCAACTGCCGCAAATATGGCGTTGCGCTCCGCACAACAGGTTAAGCCGTAACTGGCGTTTTCTATATTACAGCCTGTATAAACCCTGCCGCTTTCGGTCAGCAACGCTGCGCCAACGGCAAAGCGCGAATACGGTGCATAGGCATTTTGGCGCGCTTTGCGCGCTATTTTCATCAGTTCTTTTGCGTCCATTATCTGCCGCCTTCTAAAAATTCCTCACTCAGTTCAATCTCGCGCAGAGCTTCTTCTTCTTTGGCACGCATAATTACCTTGTCTTCTTCCGTCATGTGGTCATAACCGAGCAGATGCAAAAGCCCATGTACGGCAAGGTAAACCACTTCGCGCGTCAGCCCGTGCCCAAATTCTTCGCCCTGGCGCTGCGCAGTTTCGGCAGAAATTATAATATCTCCCAAAAGATGTTCTTCCGGCGCGTCTAACAGCTCCGGTTCATCTTCGCCGCCTTCGTCCAGCGCAAAACTTAAAACATCGGTCGGGCGGTCAACATCCCTGTATTCACGGTTCAGGCGGTGTATTTCTTCGTCGTCAACAATGGTAATGTCAACTTCCGTCTGTTCTGTAAGCCCGTGCAGGCGTGCAGCAGCATTCAGCCCGGCAACAAGCCTGCTCTTTAAAGCATCATCTATTACTATTTTGTCCTGGTCATTTTCTAACGTTATCAGCATGTTTTTTCTCCCGTTTATGCTTTTCTTTTTCGTATTCCTCGTAAGCGCGGATAACGGCACCGACAATTTCGTGGCGCACAACATCCGTTTCGCCAAAATTTACCACGCCAATACCGGGAGTATTGCGCAAAATATAGGCAGCCTGCTTTAAACCGCTCTTTTTGCCTCCCGGCAGGTCTATCTGGGTAACGTCACCCGTTATAACCATTTTAGAGCCGAAGCCGAAACGGGTTAAAAACATCTTCATCTGCTCCGGCGTAGTATTCTGCGCCTCGTCCAGAATGATAAACGCTTCGTTCAGCGTGCGCCCGCGCATATACGCCAGCGGCGCAACCTCAATCGTGCCGCGGGTAATATATTTCTGAAAGGTTTCATTGCCAAGCATATCATAAAGCGCATCATACAAAGGGCGCAGGTAAGGGTCAACTTTATCCTGCATGTCGCCGGGCAAAAAGCCTAATTTTTCACCGGCTTCAACAGCAGGGCGCGTTAAAATAATACGCTCAACTTCTTTGTTTTTCAGCGCCTTAACCGCAAGCGCCACAGCCAGGTAAGTTTTGCCTGTACCGGCAGGCCCTATGCCAATGGTTATCGCATTACGGCGGATTGCATCAATATAATTCCACTGCCCCAGTGTTTTTGCCTTAACCTGCCTGCCGCGCCTTGTTACGATAATAGTATCGGCATACATGCGGTGCAGTGCGTCAAGCTGCGCTTCGGCAATCATGCGTATGCTGTAACGCACATCGTGCGTGGTAATGGCAGCACCCTGACGCTCCAAAAACAGCAGCTCCTTAAAAAGGTTCTCCAGCTGCTTTACTTCTTCTTCGCTGCCGCTGAAACTGATTACATTGCCGCGCGCTACGATTTTAGCGTCATAGCACTCCTGAATAACGCGCAAAAGTTCGTCATTACGCCCCAGAATGGCCAGCATCTCCTGCTGGTCCTGTACTTCAATCAAGCCTTCGCTTTGCATTAAAGTCAAGTCCGCGCTCCTTTCATTACTGCTTAATGGTTATTTTGTTAATTACAACATCTTTTAAAGGTTTGTCGTTAGCGTCGGTTGCCACTTTGCCAATGCGGTAAACAACTTCCATGCCTTTGGTTACTTTGCCAAACACGGCATGTTTGCCGTCAAGCCACGGGCAGTCGCGCAGCGTGATGAAAAACTGGCTGCCGCCGGTATCAGGGCCTGCATTAGCCATAGAAAGTACGCCCGGCCCGTCATGGAGCAGCTTACTGCTGAACTCATCTTTAATGGTGTAACCGGGTCCGCCCATACCGGTTCCCGTCGGGTCTCCGCCCTGAATCATGAAATTATCGATAACGCGGTGAAAAATTACACCGTTGTAAAAACCTTTGTTGGCAAGGTCAATAAAATTTTTGCAGGTATTCGGCGCCAAATCGGTTGCCAGAGCCACTTCAAAATTGCCCATATTGGTTTCAAACACCGCCGTTGCCGGAGGCATTGCTTCTTTTTGCGGTTCGCTGCCGCAGGCACTTACAGCCACGCTGCACATAAGCATTATTAACAGTAACAGTTTTTTCAAAACCATTCCTCCCAAAATTTAAAAATAGTTATAAGTATATTATACCTCTTAAAAGACTCGCGCGTCAAAAATTACAGGCGCGAACGCAGCCAGCCGATAACTTCTTCCGCCGCTTTATTGCTGTGATTGGTAAAACTGTGGTCGGCGCCGTTTACAATAACCAGCTTCTTCGGCCGCCCGGCAAGAGCAAAGCTGCACTGCGCCTGCTCTACATTCACCGTTTCATCCTCACTGCCGTGAATTACAAGCAGCGGGCGTTTCTGCCACGCTTTAAGCATTGCCTGCAAATCGTAATTATCAAGGTCACTTACAAAATCCGGCGTCAGCGTAATGCTGCCGCGTTCATCCTCTAAATTAAGCGTTTCTCCGTTTTTTAAACGGTTGTAATTCTCGTTGCCCAGCGCATTTTTAAAAGTAGCGTGCAAATCATTCGGCGTTGCCCATAAAGCAAGCCCTGCAATTTCGCTGCGGCGCGAAGCAGTAACCAACGAAGCCGCTCCACCCATGCTGCGCCCCAGTAAAAAAATACGCGGATTTTTATATTCTTTCATTGCAAAATCAAGCACAGCATTCAGTTCTTCAATCTGATGCGAAAGAATCTGGCTGCCGGTAAAATTAAAACGAAGAACGTTTACAAACAGCGATGCCATCTGTGAAAGATACGCCGCCCTTCCGCCGCCTTCCATGCTGCCGCGGAAACCGTGCGCCATTATTAAAAGGTTGTTCGGCGCCTCGTCATCCTGGCACGGCTGAAATTTAGCGTCCATATCGCCATACGGGCCGCTGATTTTTAAAGATTCATCAAATTTAACTCTCATTATACAATCCTTCTTTTATATGGTTATGCTTATATTATATCAAAACCAACAAAAAATATAAAACAATAAAATATTAAAAATAGTTTACAAAACCGGCACTTTAAATATTATTTTACTTAAAATTAAAAACTATTGACAAAAACTACCTGCCATGGTATTATTACTATTGTTCCGTGACATCACGGACATTAAAAACGTGCCGAAGTGGCGGAATTGGCAGACGCACTTGACTCAAAATCAAGCGTGGTTACCCCACGTGCCGGTTCGAGTCCGGCCTTCGGCACCAAATTAAAATTTACGCTTCTGAATTTATTTCAGAAGCGTTTTTGTTTGTATAACCTTATTCCTTATCAGCATCAGCATTTCCCAGCAACATACGCATGCCGTTAAACATTTCTTCCTGCTGCGGCAAAATTATTTTTTCACGTTCGGAAGTTACCTGCTCAAACACTGGCTGCATTATTTCACGGGCAAAACTATACCTGTAATCACTGGCATACATATCTTTCAGCAAACCGCCATCAATTGTATCTTTTAATATATCGGCAATTTTTTCTGCCTCTTTCTGGCTTATAAGAAATTCGCCTGCCATATCTTTAAAAACATCTTCAATAATTTCAACCATTTCTTTGGCATCGTCTTCAATAAATTCATCCAGCACGGCTGAAGAAACACTGTTAGCGGCTGAACCGCCGACAAATGAACCTATCAGCCCGCCGACAAAACCTCCTACGGCAGTGCCTATTACCGGAACTACAGAACCAAGTGCCGCGCCAGCAGAAGCACCTCCAACCCAACCTGCCGTACCGCCTGCAACCGTGGCCGTAGTATTTGTAATATTTTTAAAAAGCTGAGCTGCAGAAATTCTGCCGCGGAAAATATTTATGATATCAACACTCGAAAGCACAACAACAGAAGCTGCCGCCGTTACTACATTGCCGCGCAGCAATTTGGACGCACTTTTCATAGCTGCCGCACCGTAAATATTTTTTCCTGTCCGCAGCGCGTTAACCAGCATTTGTGATGCTTTTGGACCCATCAAATTTACAATAGCATCACTGCTGGCCTTAAAAGCACCATTTAAAACTGATTTTTGCAGCTGGCTTGTAACTACTGCTGTTAAAAATGCCGTGCCGCCTACTTTTAAACCTGCTGCTGCCGCAGATTCCAAAGCAACATCAACATCTTCGCCGCGCCACAACGATATTGCAAATGTCAGCCCGGCGCTAAGTCCAAAGCTGTATGCGGCAATAACAGCACCATTGGCAGCGTCAAACGTAATGGATTCCACCGTACCGGCTTTAGCAATATTTTTAGCCTGCTCATAGGTAAAATTACCTTTGCGCACAATTTCTTTGGCTTTGGCCGGGTCAGTAACGCCAGGCACCTGACCTTTTTTTATACGCTCTGCCATTGCTTTAACGGCATCATCATATTTATCAAGCGGAACCTCTATCTGCATGGGGCTGCCGTCAGCATTAAAATAACGGAAACGATCATTTTCAAAGCATTCTTTTATACATTTAGCGCCTGTTTTGCAGTATTTAGACTGAATATTTACACCGTCCACAATCCTGTCCGCACCATTTTTTGCATTATTATCTCCGGCAATCACGGAATCCTTTCCGTGCAAAATATCACACAGATGATTGGCTCGTTCGGCGGCAAAACCATGTCCGCGCGGTGTGCTGAATTTATCTATACCGTAATTGGTTGCGGCATTACTTATGTTGCCATAAACATTACCGGCCGCTTCCGCACCAACGGATTTCTTTTGTTTTTTATCTTCCGTAACCATAATGCCTCCAGTATTTTAAATAATCATTAACAGGATATCTTTATTATAACTCTTTTGATAAATTAATTAAACATAATAAAACAGCCTGCACGGTATATCCATGCAGGCTTAAATTTTAATTTTTGTTATGATATTTAGCATCCAATCCGCCGCTGAACCATCTGCCATTTAAAATATTTTTTATGATGTAGTTTTTACTGTCAGCATTAAGGCTGTTGTCTGCTTCAAGTTCTTTTAAAATTCCGTCATAGCTTGTATAGTTGCTTCGCTGATAAACTTTTGCCTGCTTGCCGTCAGCATCAAAAACAGTTTCTGCGCGGTTTTGCGGTGTCCATGCCTCCCATTTTTCCGGCAGCAAGCCGTTATTTGGGTCGCCGGTACGGATAAATGCTGCCAGCGATGCTATAAAAATATCACTTAATTCCTGCGGACCTGGTTTAGCAAAAACATCGGTGTCAGCCGTATACGGATAAGGCTGGTCTGTTAAGAACGGCAAAAAAATGCCATGCGTAGCACCGGTTTTAACTGCATAAGTTTCTCCAACCACTGCCGGGTCATGCCCAAAATCAAACATACAGACATATATCGGAGCTTTGTAGTTGGCATAAATATCTTCTGCCGATTCCTGCCCGTTAAAGAAACCGTAAAATTTACTGCCATATTTATTTGCAAACACAAATTCTTCCGTAGTAAGTTTATCTTTTAACACTTTATCCATACGGTTTTTAAAATATGGGTCACGCGCCAAAAATGAAGTAAATTCATCGCTGCTTGCCAGCATTAAAAGAGGCACACTGTTAAATTTTTCGGCTGCAAAACCTTCTTTGGGCAATACTTTGCCGTCGCCATACAAATGAGGAAATGATTTCATTCTGATAAGTGCGCCAGCCATTACAGGAGCAAGCCGTTCTCCGGGCAGCTTCATCAAATAACTGCGTACTTCTTCGCTGCCCTGCATCAGCCATTCTGCTGCATCTTTTTCATCGGCACAAATACCATCGGCAACAACAAGAGGTGCAAGTTTACCGGCAATAATCTTTTGGCTTTCTGCAAAATCAGCAACCGTCAGTCCTCCGCTGAAGGAGATTGCTTTATCAAACTTATCTTTAAACAGCGGCGAAATAAGCATTGCCATTACATCACGCCCGCCGGCAGAAAAGCCGGAAACAGTAATATTATTGGCATCACCACCGAATTTATCAATATTTTTCTTAATCCACTCCAGTGCATACGCCTGGTCAATAAGTCCATAGTTGCCGCTGTCATTAAGCGCATTACTGTTTGCCAGCGCAGGCAAATTATTAAAGCCAAGCAGTCCTAAACGATATTGTACAGAAACGTAAACTGCATTAGCTTCTTTGGCAAACTTTTCTCCCATCCATAAACGGCTGTTGCTGGTCTGATTATTGCCGCCATGAATAAACACCAGTACCGGCAGATTCTTCTCGCCTGTATCGGGGCGGTAAACATCAAGCGTTAAAACGCCCTCCTGCCCTATTACATTTTTGCCGTTAAACTGCAAATTGGCAGGAGCATATTGCGAACAATCTTTAACACCGGTATATTTTTCTGCTTTCTGCGGCAATGCCCAGCGTTTTTCTCTATTTGCCTGCTGTGCATAAGGTATGCCAAACCATTTTACAACATTGTATTTTTCGTCATATACACCTTGTACAATGCCTTCACTTGTTTTTACCTGCGCAGAAAATTCTGCGGCAAATGCAGTATTGGCCAATAACATCAAAGTTATTAATAAAACTTTAAAAATTTTCATCATACCCCTCCGCTCACAAATTATTTATAATTACACCTCAAATAATTCAGTATCATAATCTTTACAGCTTTTCATTTTCCGTTCTGTTACAACATCCTGCGGCGATAATTCTCCAAACAACAACGGGCTTCTTTTATCGTGCGCGGCACAATTTATTTTTACCATACCTGCATTATAATTGGCATAACAATACAGGCAGCCGCCGGGACAGGTATTGTAAGCGCCTATATCTATGCTGGCAGCGCAGCAGCACTCCGGCCGCTGATTTTTATCTTTGCCTGCTTTCAGTTTAAAACCGCCGATATTTTCTATTAAGTCCTTGTCTATACATGCTGATGCCGTAATGCCAAGCGGCGTAAAATCTTCCGTTTCGGCGCAGGTTTGCAGTTTTAAACCGTATTTTTCAGCAATTTTGGCAAGGCGTGCGGCAAAAGCATAAATTTCCTCGCTGCTGTAACTAACGGCACTCAGTTTTTGTGCGTTGCGTTTTGTATTGCGGTACTCATCCATAAAGCTGATAACACAGCGTTCCGTGCTGACGCTTAACTCTGCCGCCAACGCTTCAAAGCACTCTAAATGATATTCCATGCTGTACCTGCTGCTGAAAAATATAGGGTCATACCGCCAGATAACACGCTGTCTGCCGGTTTTTGCCGCCAATTCTTTAAACGCAGGCAGCAAAGCCTGCGTTTTATCGGGCAGGCCCGGTTCTATGTCTTTTCCGTAACCCGTTAAAGTAAACTGAAAATAATACGGATACTCCGCCAGTTCATCAAGGCGCTTCATCATCAGCAGCGGATTTTTCGTCCAAAATACAAAAGCCTCCACCACCTCCGGCGATAAAGCAACTTTACTTACATTATGCACATTCATGGGGTTGCGCACCAGTACATAACCGGCACGCAGGCGGTTATAAAACCACTCTGCATAAAATGCCGGTATGTCTGTTCTGCGGCTTACGCTGATAATCATGCTGCATTAAATGTGTTTAACCGAATTAAAAATTTCTTTATTGGCTTCAACGGCGCTGCTGCCGCCAACAACGCAAATATAGTTGCCGCTCAATGTATCGCGCACTACCTGAGCAAGGCTGCGTAAATCATCATTAGTTAAATTAAGTATTTCATCGCGTGTTTTCTGGCGCATTTCCTGCGGCACGCCTTTAATATGGGCAAGCGCCGTCTGCGAAAGGCGCATGGAATTTGTTAAAGGCACGTCTGCCGCACTTATGGTACCGATAATATATTTAGTAAGCTCACGTTCGGGCAAATCAAGCTGTTCCAGCCAGCCCGGCAAACCGCGGTAGGCCTCCAGCGATTCAGCAAGTTTCGGGTCGCGGTAAGAGGCAAAATACATGCTGCCGTTACGGTCAAATACAGCAGATGCGCCGTAAGCACCGCCCTGAATACGTATCTTGGTCCATAAATATTCATAGCGCAAAATCGTTTCCAAAACTTTCATTGAACCTGTAAATTTATGGCCTGCTTTGCGGAAATCACCACCGGCAGCAACATACTGAACTTTACCCGGCGTCATAATACCTTCGTTAAGCCCAGGTGCGGCAAGCGGTTTTACGGCACTGCCTGCTGCTTCAGACTGCGGCAACAAAGCTGCAAATTCTTTTGCCATTGCCAAAACCTGCGCTTTGTCTTCTTCTTCGCAGCTGTAAGCAAGAAAATATTTGCTGTTTTCAAAAAATACGCCTAAAAGGCTGCTTAATTTTTGCAGGGTTTCACCGGCACGTTCATCAAAATGCTCGATTAAATCTTTTAAAAATTCATAGTAGGAATAATAATCCTGTTCATTAACCCTTGCCGCCGGAGAATAATACGAATTTAAGCGCGCACATGCCACGGTCTGCCCACGGCTGAAGAAGTTGCTGTCCCAGTCGCTTTTAACCTCAGCCAGTACTTCACGCAGACGCTTAACGCTGTCAAAACGGCTTTCAAGCGCAATGGCACGCAGAATATCAAACATATGGGTTAAATTATGTACAAGCGCTTTGGCTGTAACCGTAAATTTAACGGTGTAGTCATTTACGCTTTCTGCAGCGGAATAAGCGTGTACCTGAAAGGTTACGCCGCCGGTATATTTAATTCCCAGCGTGGAAAGCTGCTGATAAGTATATTTACCGGCGTCAACCTTGCCCAGCATATCGCTCAGCAGGTAACAATACGGCAGCAGGCTGCCGTCAATGCCGCTCATATCAAAATACCAGTTTAAATAAGCTATTTTGTTTGTAAAGGCAGGCACATATAAAAATTCATTGCTGCCCTCTGTTGTAAGTTCACCGTCAAGTTTTTCCGCTTCGCGGCGTATATCACTTCTCTCAAGCAGTGGTATGCTTGAAAGAGCCTCTTGGCTGTCGGGCGCCGCCTGGCGTTCATGCAGAATGCGGCAATGCTCAACGGCTTCTTCAATTTCTTTTTCGCTCATGCCGGCTTTTATCTGCTGCATTTTTTCTGCAAGTTCTGCCTGCTCTGCTTCTTCCATGCCTTTTTTAGGCATCAGCGTAAGCAAAACCTTGTGGGTATTATCAAGCAGATAATTTTCAATTAACTGTTCATAATAATTTGTTTTTATGCCTTCGCGCAGCTCTGCCAGCAGTTTATTATAACGCAGTCCGTCTAAAGGGTCACCATCATAAAGCCAGGTATCCATAACGCCAATGCCGTAAATAAGCCCTTTCGGATAAGCGCCGAAATCTGCCTCGCGCAGTTTAAATTCCAGCATATTAAGGCAGGCTTCCAAAAGTTCTTTATCAAGGCCTTCAATGGTAAGTTTTTGCAGGGTGCGGTAAACAATGCTGATAAATTCATCACGCTTATCTTCTTCCGAACCGGAAACTTTAACCGCAAAAACAGGCTGGCGTAAACTGCCGGTATATTGCCCGTAAGCATCCGTACAAATGCCGCTTTCCAGCAGAGCAAGGCGCAGCGGCGCACTGTTGCCCTCCAAAAGCACTGTTTCCAAAAGGCGCAGTGCCAGCGAAGTTTTAGCGTCGCGCGCATCGCCGCACACAATATCAAGTTCATGGTAGGTTTTGGCTGCCAGGTCTTCATCTGCCCCGGCAGGATAAAAGGCTTTTACCTCTTTTGTTTTGGCAAACGGCTGCTGTAAGGGAATGGCTGAATTAACGCTGCCGCTTTTTTCAAAAGCTGATAAATACTCACCGTCAAGATATTCTAGCGTTTTTTCAATATCCATATCGCCGTACAGATAAATAAAGGCGTTCTCCGGGCTGTAATAAGTACGGTGGAAGTTTTCAAATGCTTCCTGAGTCAGCTGCGGTATTGCTGCCGGATAACCGCCGGATTCATAGCGGTACGGGCTGTCAGGGAACAAAGCACGCATAACTTCGTTTTCGGCAATGGCGTCCGCCGAAGAATATACGCCCTTCATTTCGTTGTAAACAACACCGTTATACGCAAGCTCGCCTTCTTTACCGGCAATTTCGTAGTGCCAGCCTTCCTGCATAAGCGTATAAGGGTTTTCATAAATCAGCGGATAAAATACGGCGTCCAGATATACATCCATTAAATTTTTAAAATCTTTATCATTGCGGCTGGCAACCGGATACATTGTTTTATCTGGATATGTCATTGCGTTTAAAAACGTATTCATGGAGCCTTTAACAAGTTCTACAAAAGGCTCTTTTAAATGGTATTTGCGCGAACCGCACAGCGAAGAATGTTCCAGAATATGCGGCACGCCGGTATCATCATAAGGCGGCGTGCGGAAACTGATGGAAAACACTTTGTTATCGTCGCTGTTGGCAAGATATAAAAGCCTTGCGCCGCTTTTTTCATGTTCCATTAAATATGCTTCGCTCTGTACTTCTTCAACGTATTCAGCATGCTTTACAATAAAGCCGCTGTAAACTTTATTAACTTCAAGTTTCATAAATTTACCTCCAATTTGCAACACTATTTTTATTTTATCACATCTTTACAATGCAGACGAAAAATCTTAATGCCAACTTGCAAAAATTTTGCAAATTTTATATAATGGCATCATAACAAATCAATTTAATATATTATTGATGTCATAAATAAAGGAGTTGTTATTATGGAACCGGCGCGTTTCAGCCTGCGCATTCATCCCGTTATAATGAAAAAAATGAAAGTAATTGCCGAAAACAACGGCCGCAGCGTCAACAAGGAAATTGAGCAGATTTTAAAATGGGTTGTTGACGACTACGAAAATCAAAAAGGCAAAATTAAAATTGACGATTAAAACAAGCAGCTACAAAAATACGCAGAAACCAATTAAGGCTTCTGCGTATTTTTTAATCCATTTTTAAAATTGCCATAAAGGCTTCCTGCGGCAGTTCCACGCTGCCAACCTGTTTCATGCGTTTTTTGCCTTCTTTTTGTTTTTCCAAAAGTTTGCGTTTACGGCTTATATCGCCGCCATAGCATTTTGCCAAAACGTCCTTGCGCAAAGCTCGCACATTTTCGCGGGCAATAATTTTGTTGCCGATAGCGGCCTGTACAGGTATTTCAAACATCTGGCGCGGAATTAAGCTGCGCAGCTTTTCAACAAGCTGCCTGCCGCGCACCGTGGCTTTTTCACGGTGTACAATAGCACTCAAGGCGTCAACCGGGTCACCGTTAAGCAAAATATCAACCTTCACCAAATCGGAAGCACGATAACCGGCAAGTTCATAATCAAGCGAAGCATAGCCGCGCGTTGCCGATTTCAAGCGGTCAAAATAGTCAAAAATAATTTCACTCAGCGGCAGCGCATAATGAATCATAACACGGGTTTCGTCAAGATATGTCATGTTTTCGTATTCACCGCGTTTTTCCTGCGACAATTCCATAACAGCGCCTACATAATCTTTAGGCACAATAATGGTAGCATTTACATAAGGTTCTTCAACATGGTCTATAACCGTCGGGTCGGGAAAGTTAGACGGGTTGTCAACCAGCTCTACATCGCCGTTGGTGCGGAACACTTCATAAATTACGTTAGGTGCCGTGGTGATAAGCGCTAAATTATATTCGCGCTCCAAACGTTCTTTAATAACATCCATATGCAAAAGGCCCAAAAAGCCGCAGCGGAAGCCAAAGCCCAACGCAACGGAAGTTTCCGGCTCAAACACCAGCGAAGCATCGTTAAGCTGCAATTTTTCCAGCGCGTCGCGCAGATTGTCGTAATCGGAATTTTCTACCGGATAGAGGCCGCAGTAAACCATCGGCGTGGCCTTGCGGTAACCGGGCAGAGCTTCATCTGCGGGATTGTTTGCGTCGGTAATGGTATCGCCAACGCGCGCATCTTTAACATTTTTAATAGCGGCAGCCAAAAAACCTACCTGCCCGGCATCAAGCTCATCAACAATTACCGGGTTAGGCTTAAACACGCCGACTTCCGTTACTTCAAATTCCGCTCCGGTTGCCATCATGCGTATTTTCATGCCTTTTCTTACGCGGCCATCTATCACGCGGAAATAAAGCACAACACCTTTATAAGCATCAAATTTGGAATCGAACACCAGTGCTTTTAAAGGCTTTTGCGCGTCGCCTTCTGGAGCCGGAATCTTTGCTACAATCGCTTCCAAAACATCTTCTATGCCTATGCCGGTTTTAGCGCTTGTAAGCACGGCTTCGGATGCGTCAATGCCGATAACATCTTCAATCTCATGCTTTACACGTTCAGGGTCTGCACTCGGCAGGTCAATTTTATTAATAACGGGAATAATTTCCAAATCATTATCCAAAGCCAGGTAAACATTGGCAAGAGTCTGCGCTTCAATACCCTGCGTAGCATCAATAACCAGCAGTGCACCTTCGCAGGCAGCCAGCGCGCGCGATACTTCATAAGTAAAATCGACATGGCCCGGAGTATCAATAAAATTAAGCATATACTCCTGCCCATCGCGTGCCGTATAAATGCTGCGCACAGCCTGCGCTTTAATGGTAATGCCGCGTTCACGCTCCAAATCCATGGAATCAAGAATTTGTTCTTCCATTTCGCGCTTGGTTAATGTGCCGGTATATTCAATCAAACGGTCGGCCAGGGTAGATTTAC
>OJRL01000653.1_pt1 | contig 18878 bp, 10 predicted proteins | sample 1599191 | NCBI WGS metagenome assembly OJRL01 (sample SAMN03922537, study PRJEB24848) | human gut metagenome | isolation source: stool sample | host: Homo sapiens | place: Germany | collected 2010-05
CCTGGCCCTGCCCCGCACCTTCACCACCGCCGCCGTCCACCTCTGCATGAAGGACGGCGACCTGAGTGGTGTTTGAGCGGAGAGAAGACGAACAGAAGCCCCTCTGGAGACCGGACAGCGGTCGGGCTCCAGAGGGGCCTTTATCGCTGGCAAATTCCTGTTGAGAGTTCCCGGCGGAACGGCTCCGGCCAACTGGGCGTGTGCCGCAGCTAAGCTGCGGCACACGCCCTTTTTGCATTCTGGAGAACTGATATGCGTCCAATGGTTTCCATGCAAAAGGTATGCAAATAAAGGATAACCTTCTGGAATGGGGCGGTGAAAACTGTGAATTTGTTTCTGAGAGCCATGTCGTTTATGATAAGTACAGAAATAGGGCTGTTCAGCGCTGTAAAACTGGAGAATTTAGACAGTATGGCAGCCACATAGGAGGGACGTTCTATGAGTGCAAACGCACACACCGCCGTAATGACCGACTTGGAGCAGCGGATTCAGGATGGCCGGCAGCTCTCCGCTCCGCGGTCGCGCATCAACAGGATCATGGAGGACCGCTTTTACGGCCGGAAGCCCCGGGTGGATATCCAGCGAGCGGTGCTCTTTACGCAGTCCATGATGCAGACGGAGGCCTATCCCCAGGTGCTCCGCACCGCGCTGGCCATCCAGTACATGATGGAGCACATAGAAGTGGTGATCCAGCCCCATGAGCTCATTGTCGGCACGGCCGGCGGTCCGGGCCGCTACTGTGTGCTATATCCTGAGACCCGGGGCGGCCAGTTCCCGCGTGATCTGCCCAAGATCCTCAAGGCGGAGGGCAAGGCGGGCTACGCCATGACCCAGGCGGAGGTGGATACCGTTCTCAACGAGGTGGTTCCGTACTGGAAGGGCAAGACCTCCCATGAGCTCTATCTGAACATGCTCCCCAGGGAGACCCGCAGGGTGATCTACGGCGACGAGGAGTATGCCACCCAGGGCCTCATCTTCGACGAGGCCAACAACGCCCACACACTGAGCTGGACCGGCTCCTATGAAAAGGTAATCAGGGAGGGCCTGGAGAGCATCATCCGCGAGCTGGAGGAGAAGAAGGCGGGCATCGAGGGCAACCTGCTGCACAACCAGATGGACAAGATCTACTATCTGGACGCCGCAATTCTCTCCTGCAAGGCCATGATTACATATGCCCACCGCTATGCGGACAGGGCCGAGGCGATGGCCGCGGAGGAGAGCGACCCGGTACGCCGGGCCGAGCTGGAGACCATCGCGGAGATCTGCCGCCATGTGCCCGAGCACCCCGCCCGGAACTTCTATGAGGCGGTGCAGGCCCAGTGGTTCCTTCAGGTGGGCTACCGGCTGGAGAACATGAACGGCGGCGGCGTGGGTCTGGGCCGACTGGACCAGTATCTCTATCCCCTCTACAAGGCGGGCCTGGAGGACGGCACCCTCACGGAGGAGCGGGCCATGGAGATTCTGGAATGCATGTTCATCAAGGTGGGCGAGGTGGTTCCCTACCAGGGCAAGAGCACGGCGGGCGGCCACGAGGGCTACACCCACTTTGAGGCCCTTTCCCTGGGCGGCCTGACCCCCGACGGCCGGGACGCCACCAATCCACTGACCTACCTCATCCTCCGCTCCAAGAAGGAGTTCCCCTTCCAGTATCCCGATGTCAGCCTGCGGGTTCACGCCAATACCCCGGATAAGCTGCTCCGGGCCGCCGCCGAGGTGGTGAAGGTGGGATACGGCTGCCCCAAGTTCTTCAACGACGAGGAGTTTATCACCCACTACATCGCCGCCGGCGTGCCGCTGCACATTGCCCGCGACTATGCCGCCTGTGGCTGCTGCGGGGGCCGCCTGCCCGACTATGAGACTTACCTGGCCGCGGTGTGCAACCTGAACATCACCGCCGTCCTGGAGATGGCCATGAGCGACGGCTGGGTTCACTTCGGGGACGGGAAGTACGAGAAATTCCTGGATACGCCCATCCCCGCCGGACAGATTCAGAACATGGACGATCTGATGGTCAACCTGGAGGCGGCGTTTACCTTCTTTGTGCGCCACATCATGAAGCGCACCGGCACCCTGGAGCAGAGCAACGCCCTGAAGCTGGCCTGCCCGTTTACCTCCGCCCTCAGCGAGGCGGGGCGGATCAACATGAAGGATCTGCACCAGCCCTGTGACAGGGACTACGGCCTGTATATCGACAACGGTGCGGTGAATGTCATTGGCATCGGCACCCTGATCGAATCGCTCTCCGCCCTGGATGAGTTCGTATTCCGGGGCAGGGAATTCACCCTGGAGCAGGTCCGCCAGGCGGTAAACGCCAACTTTGAGGGCTATGAGCCCATGCGCCAGAAGCTGCTCAGCGCACCCAAGTTTGCCAACGGCGACCAGCACGCCCTGGAGCTGGCCCGCCGGTTTGACGCCATGATGCAGAACGTCATTGTCCGCCACCGCACCATGCACGGCGGACAGAAGCACCTGAAGTTTGTGCCGGTGGCCTCCCACGTGGCCCTGGGCGGCAAGACCATTGCCACACCCAACGGACGCAGGGCGGGCGTCGCCCTGTCCGAGGGAATCTCCCCCACCCAGGGCACCGATGAGAACGGCCCCATCACCACGCTTAACGCTGTGGCGGCCATCAACAGCCATGCCCACGACCTGACGATGCAGCGCCTGCTGAACATCAAGCTGTCTCCCGCATTCCTGGAGGGGGAGAGCGGTATTCAGAACTTTATCCAGATCATCCGCACCTTTGTGGATCTGAAACTGTGGCACATTCAGTTTAATGTCGTCAACCGGGAGACCCTGCTGGCCGCGCAGAAGGACCCGGACAAATACCGCAACCTGGTGGTGCGTGTGGCAGGTTACTGCGCCTACTTCACCGACCTGAGTGAGAAGCTGCAGACGGAGATTATCAACCGTACCGAGCACACCAGCATGTGCACCGAATAAACCATCCGCAGGAGGGAGGTGGGGCGGCATGAGCCAATCCGCAGTGGGAACCATCTTCAATGTGCAGCGCTTCAGCCTTCACGACGGCCCCGGCATGCGGGACCTGATTTTTCTAAAGGGCTGCCCGCTCCGGTGTGAGTGGTGCGCCAACCCGGAGTCACAGCATGGGGAGCCTGAGTTGAGCTGCCGCCCGGCTAAATGCATCGGCTGCCGGGCCTGCACGGCTGCGTGCCCCACCGGGGCCGCCGCCGTGGCGGCCGGCGGCCGGATTCAGGTGGACCGCGCCGCCTGCCGGAGCTGCTTTGCCTGTGTCCGGGCCTGCTGCTCCGGCGCGCTGAGCCGGATCGGTGAAGAGCTTGACGCCAGGACCCTGGTGGAGCGGGTGATGGCCCAGCACATGAGCTGGCGCGCCGAAGGCGGCGTGACGCTTAGCGGGGGTGAGCCTCTGGCCCAACCCGATTTTGCTGCCGAGCTGCTGCAACGGTTCCGGGAGGAGGGGGTGGGGACGGCCCTGGAGACCTGTGGATACGTGCCCTTTGAGGCGTTCCAGAAGGCCGCGCCCTTTTGCCAGCTTATCTTTTTTGATCTCAAATGTATGGCTTCGGAGGTACACAGGCGGTACACCGGGGTGGACAACCGGCGGATTCTGGACAACCTGATGGCGCTCTCCCGGGAATTCCCTGATTTGCCCCTCCAGGTGCGCACCCCTCTGATCCCCGGCGTCAACGACGGCCGGGAACAGTTGTCCGAAATCGTGCAGTTCCTGCGGAGGCTCCCATCGCTGGCCGACTACGAGCTGCTCCCCTATCACAACTGGGGGGAGGGAAAGTACCGCCAACTGGGCCGGAGCTATCCACTGGCCGGACTGGAGCCGCCGGACAGGGGGGCGGTAAGGCGCCTCAACGACGAGCTGCGGGCTGAGTTGGGCCTGCGGCCGGGACAGGAGTGATTTTCATGGATATCATTGATTTTCGTTACCGTCCGCCCTATGGCAGCTACCGGGAGACCATCATGTACCGGGATCTGGAGCGGGCAAGGCGCTGTTCCGAGGCGTTCGGCATGACCCAGTCCCCGGCTGTGGCTGCCAGGGATATGGAGGCATCTTTAACGGAAATGGACCGGGCGGGCATCGGCATGGCGGTGCTGGCCGGGCGCAAGGTACTCCCTCACATCGGCATTGTGGACAATCAGGATATCGTGGACCTGATCCACGCCTACCCCGGGCGGTTTACCGGCATGGCGGGGGTGGACCCCAGCGACGGGCCGGAGGCCATGGAGGAACTGGAGCGGTACGTCGTGGGCGAGGGCCTGCGGGGCATCGTCATGGAACCGGGACTGACCAAGACCCCCATGTTCGTGGAGGATGAACGGATTTTCCCGCTCTATGAGCGCTGCCAGGCGCTGGGTGTCCCCGTCATGCTCATGGTGGGCTCCAACTGCGGCCCGGACATCGAGTACTCCAAGCCGGAGCACGCCGAGCGGGTGGCCAAGGCGTTTCCCAAATTGAACATCATCCTCTCCCACGGAGGCTGGCCCTGGGTGACGGAGGCCATTCACGTGGCGTATCGCTATAAAAATGTCTATCTGCTGCCGGATTTGTACCAGTTCAACGGCCCGGGAAGCGGAGAGTACCTGGCTGCGGCGAACTATATCCTGCGGGATCAGATGCTCTTTGGTTCCGCCTACCCCTATGTCTCCCTGCGGGAGGCGGTGGACTACTTCCTGGAGGGGCGCCTGAGACCCGAGGCCCAGCCCGCTTTCCTGGCCGGCAACGCCCGCAGAATCTTGGAGCTGGAGCGTGTGTGAGTCCAGCCTGAGATAAATACAACTTTCAAGGGAGGTCTCAAATGTGAGTACGCAACTGAAAGCACAGCAAGGATTGACCAATCTCACTCCGATCAAGGTGATCCACATCCTGATATCCCTGGCAATCATGGTCTGTTTCAAGTTTGTCCCCGCCGCGGAGCCGCTGACCCCTCTCGGGGTGGAGGTGATCGGTATCTTCCTGGGGATGCTCTATGGCTGGCTGATCGCCAACGACTCCTTCTGGCCCAGCATTTTCGGCCTGCTTTTCCTGGGCCTGAGCAGCTACTCCACCGTACCCGCCGTCCTGAGGGATGGCTTCGGCAATTCCACCGTCCTGCTGCTGTTCTTCTTCTTCGCCTTTACCAACATCATCAGCGCCGCCGGTATCACCGAGTATATCGCGCGCTGGATCGTCAGCCGCAAGGTTGTGCAGGGCAGGCCATATCTGCTGACCCTGATGATCTTCCTGGCCATGTGCGCGCTGGTCATCATGGTTTCCTGCGCTGCGGCCACCATGGTAATTTTCCCCCTGATCAAGGAGATCTGCCGCCTCTACGGCGTTAAGCCCGGCAGCAAGTGGGCCTCTATCACCCTGGTGGGCACAATCTGTGTGGGCTGCTCCTTCTACATGCTGCTGCCGTTCAAGTCTCTGCCCGCTGTGGTGTTCTCCAGCTATACCCAGATGTCCGGCGGCGACTCCATCGCGCTTGTCCCCTATCTGGCGATCGTGGTCGTCATCACCGCTATTACCATGGCCCTGCTGCTGGTGCTGATGAAATTTGTCCTCCGGTGCGATGTCAGCGTAATTGCCTCCAGCAACAAATCCATGGAAGAGCTGCCCAAGCTGAGCCGGTATCAGAAATTTATCATGGTCTTCTTTGTGACCGTGATCGTCCTGCTGCTGTTCCCCTCCTTCGTGCCCAAGACCTTTATTGTCAGTACGGTGCTGAACAATGTGGGCGCCACCGGCATCCTGCTGGGCGCTGTCGGCGTCTATATTATGGTCAGTCTGAAGGAGGGCATGCCTGCCGTCCAACTGTTCTCCAAGAATATTGGCTGGTCCATCATCTTCATCCTGGCCGCCGCTCTGAGTATCGCCGATGCCATGGCCGCCGAGTCCACCGGAATCTCGGCCTGGCTGGTGGAGCTGATCACGCCGGTGGTCCAGGGCAAGAGCCCTCTCGTCCTCACCGCAGTAATGTGTGTCGTCGGTATGGCCCTCACCAACGTGGCTAATAACATCGCCACCGCAGCCATGCTGACGCCCATCGCCTACAGTGTGGGCATCGCCTGCGGCGCCAATCCGGCGGCACTGGCGGTCTGTGTGCTGCAGGCCACCAATATGGGTATGGCAACCCCGCCCGCCAGTGCTCCTGCGGCCATTGTCCACGGCGAAAAGGAGTGGATTCCCGGAAGTGACGCCGTGAAATACGGCCTTGTCTGCTGCAGCATCACCCTGGTTCTTATTCTGGCCGTGATCTTCCCCATGGCAAACGTCATGTTCTGATGCAGCAGGGTCTGGAGCATACGTGAAAAGCCCCGCCGGTATCCCAACAGGATACCGGCGGGGCTTTTCAACCTTTTTATTTGCAGGTGCAATCCTTGAAGTATCGCTTCAGCGCACACACCACTGACTGTTCCTCCCGAAGCAGGGACTTTCCTGATTGGTGGACCAGCAGGAAGGTGGCATGTCCGAAATCCAGTCCATGAACCATGACGGGCTGCACCGCTCCCTGGCTGACAAAATACTCGTACTGGGAGGTAAACCTGGGAAAGATAGCGGCGCACCTGTTCTGCGCCACATACTGCAAGATGGCGTCCTTGCTGTGGCAGCGGAATCCGGCCTCTCCACTGAAATAGTGTCCGAACAGAAGCCAGTTGTCGTCGTTTACGTGGGAATAGGTGCCAAGGGGCACCTGCGCAAGCATCTGAGGCGTGATTTCCCCTGTCAGAGCCAGGGGATGGCCGGAGCCGAGAAACAGGTATTCCGGGTCTTCAATCACCTCGCAGCAGTCCCAGCCGTTTTTGCGGATCCGCTCCAGGGTGGCGGTCGAGTCCGCCTGATTTTCCTTGCGGATCGGGAGCAGGCCGATGTGGACCCCGTTCTCCTCCATTTTGTGAATGATCTCGCTGCGCCGACATTCGTGGAGCAGCAGATTGATGTCGGGGTGCCGGTCCTTCAGGCAGGGGATAAACCCCGCGGAGAGAAAATTGCACATGGTGGTGGTGCTCTGTATGTGTACCTCCCGGGGAACCTCCTCCAGAGGGGTGGATTCCTGCCAGCCGTTCACCATTTGAAGAATGATCTTTACGTCCCCGTAAACCCACTTGCCATAGGCGGTGAGCTCGATGCCGCGGCTCGTCCGCCGCAGCAGCTGGTGCCCCAGCTCGTCCTCCAGGGCGTCGATCATCTTACTGACAGAGGGCTGGGTGGTGTAGAGCTCGTTAGCCGCTTTTGTGAAGGAGCTGTGCTGCACTACTTTATCGAATGCGATAAGCTGTTCGATGCGCATAGCGGAACCTCCCTTTTTCAGGCCGCACCGGGGCCCACAGTCAGATCGCCTCGGATATGGCATCCCCCATGTCGCTGCAGGAGAGCCGCTTGCCTCCCGGAGTCATAATGTCGCCGGTGCGGTATCCGTCGTCCAAAACCTTGACAATGGCCGCCTCAATCGCGTCGGCCTCAACGGTCATATGGAAGGAGAGGCGGAGCATCAGTGCCGCAGAGAGGATCTCGGCAATGGGATTGGCAATGTTCTGGCCGGCAATGTCCGGCGCTGAGCCGCCGGCGCACTCGTATAATCCCTTGCCCTCGCTCCCAATGTCGCCGGAGCCGGCAATACCCATGGAGCCGGCGGCACTGTTGGCCAGGTCGGACAGGATATCGCCGAACATATTTTCTGCCGCGATTACGTCAAAATACCCCGGCCTGCTCACCAGGCGGGCGGCGCAGCCGTCAATCAGCATGGTCTCATAGTGAACCTCAGGGTATTCCTCGGCCACCTTTTCATATACCGTCTGCCACAGCACGCCGGTCTCCATGGCGTTGGGCTTGTTTACCATCGTGACGTGCTTTTTGCGGCCCATGGCCAGGTCAAACGCGCAGCGGGCGTGCCGCTCGATCTGTGACCAGGTGTAGACGCACTCATCGCAGGCGGTCAGTTCGCCGCCGATCTCCTTCCTATACTTGCCCGCATAGAAGATACCCGCGGTATTCTCCCGCAGAACAATGAGATCCAGTTCCCGGGCCACCGTATCCTTGAGCGGAGAGGCCTGGATCAGTTGGGGATAGACCTTGGCCGGACGGATATTGGCAAAGAGCTCCATGCCGCGCCGGAACGAAGCCAGGGCCTTCACTGCGGCCTCCTTACGGCTTGGGTATTTTTTGGTGCCGTTGGCGCCGGTGAAGGTGTATTTGCGGGGATCACCCACCGAGCCGAACAGGATGCTGTCGCAGGAACGCCCCAGCTCATAATCCTGCGGACGCAGGGCATCGCCGTAGGCCTCCAGACCGGCGACACCGCCGATTATATCATAATAATGGAACGTGTGCCCAAATTTCTGTGCGACCCGCTCCAATACCTTGATACTTTCGTTGACGACTTCCGGACCAATTCCATCCCCGCGCAAAACGGCAATTCTCTTTTCCATGGCAGGCACACTCCCAATCTTTATAAGAATATATACGATTTGTTTTGTGCAATTTCATTATACCAAAGCTTATCATGTGAGAGAAATTCCAAAACAAAAGGGTTACCTTCAGAAAAGTTATGGAGGGCTTTCGCTCCGGCGTATGCCCGAGCGAAAGCCAGGCCCCCGGAGCAAAACGCTCCGGGGGCCTGGTTTGAGAGATGTAAAAAACCGTATGTTTATCAGCAGTATAAAAGGGCCCGCCCGTTCCCGCCGGCCGATTTTCGCCTGAAAGCGCGCCATACATTCAGCGGGGAATCCTGGGGCCGATGAGTAAGACGGCATCATTGCTCCCGAAGCAATCAATAGCTCATCTGCGGCACCAGGCTCTGCTGGGGCTGCACAGGTGAAGGTCCGGGCAGCGGACCCTTATCGGGGGGATGACGATGGCTGAGCCGGAAGCTGGCGGCCGGTGTGGTCGATGGTGTAGTCCACGTTGTATTCCCCGGGGAGAATCAACTCGGAGATGGGGACGAAGGTGTAGCCCTCCTGTAGCAGGGTTTCGAGGATGGCGGGCAGGGCCTCGGGGGTATGGAGGGCGGCGTTGTGGAAGAGAACGATGGACCCGGGCTGGACCCGGCTCACCACCCGCTCCGTGATCTCCCCGGCGGGGAGATCCTTCCAGTCCAGACTGTCCACGTCCCACTGGATGGGCTCCATCCCGATGGAGCGGATGGACGTAATTACATTGTTGTCGTATTCTCCGTAGGGCGGGCGGATCAGGGTGGGGCGCACGCCGGTGACGGCCTCGATTTTGTCGTTGCAGGCCTCCACATCGGCGACGATCGCCTCGCTGGAGAGCTGAGACATGTGGGCGTGGGAGTTGGAGTGGTTCATCACCTCGTGGCCGGCGTCGTGGAGGGCCTTGACGGACTCCGGGTATTTGTCCACCCAGTCCCCCACCACGAAGAAGGTGGCCTTTACGTTGTATTTTCCCAGGATGTCGATGAGCTGCTGGGTGTCCTCGTTGCCCCAGGCGGCGTCAAAGGAGATGGCCAGCATCTTCTGGTCCCGCTGAACGCAGTAGATGGGAAGCTGCCGGTCGGTGGCGGAGGCCTCCGCCACTGCCGGGGCGTTGACCAGGGCAAACATGGCCGCCGCCAGCAGGGCACACGCCAGCACGGTCAGGGTCCGGCGCCGCAGGATCAAACACTTCATACAAAAATCCGCTCCCTTCTCAAATAGGCCGTTTTTTCATTTATATGTAAAGGAGCGTGAGCGCATGCCCTGGCGAAATCTTAATGCAATCTTTATATGAAAGTGAAAAAGGCAGCGAAATTCCAACAAAAGCTGTGATATAATATAATGTAAAATTTTATGCAGGGGAGGCGGGAACCATGACGGACCAGCGGCCGGATCCGGACGCACTGCTGCGGGAGCTCAAGCTGAAAGAGGAGACCAGAACGGGAAAGCTGAAGATATTCTTCGGTTATGCGGCGGGTGTGGGCAAGACCTACGCCATGCTGGAGGCCGCCCACCACGCCAAGGAGATGGGCGTGGACGTGGTGGCCGGGTACATCGAGCCGCACGTCCGGCCGGAAACCCTGGCTCTGCTGGACGGGCTGGAGCAGCTCCCCAACAAGGAGATCCCCTATAAGAATATCACGCTGCGGGAGTTTGATCTGGACGGGGCCCTGGCGCGGAAGCCCCAGCTCATCCTGGTGGATGAGCTGGCCCACACCAACGCCGCTGGGAGCCGGCACCGCAAGCGCTACCAGGATATCGAGGAGCTGCTGCGGGCAGGCATCAGCGTCTACACCACCGTCAACGTGCAGCACCTGGAGAGCCTCAATGACGTGGTGGCCTCCATCACCGGCATTGCGGTGGCGGAGCGGCTGCCCGACCGGATCTTTGACCGCGCCGACCAGGTTGAGGTAGTGGACATCGAGCCGGCGGATCTGCTGGAGCGGCTCAAGGAGGGCAAGATCTACCGGCCCAACCAGGCGGCCCGGGCCATGGACCACTTCTTCACCCTGAAGAATCTGGCCGCCCTGCGCGAGATCGCCCTGCGGCGCACCGCAGACCGGCTCAACCGGGCGGCGGACACCGGGGTGGGCACCAAGGCCAAGAGCAGCGAGCACATCCTGGTCTGCCTGTCCGGCGCGCCGTCCAACGCCAATGTCATCCGCACGGCGGCCCGCATGGCGGAGGCCTTCCGCAGCAGCTTCACCGCCCTGTTCGTGGAGACCTCCGACTTCAAGGACATGAGCGACGACAACCGCAGCCGCCTGCGGGCCAACCTGCGCCTGGCGGAGGAGCTGGGGGCCCGCATCGCCACGGTGTACGGCGACGACACCCCCCTCCAGATCGCCGAGTACGCCCGGGCCAGCGGCGTGACTAAAATCGTCCTGGGCCGGAGCAATAACAAGCGCTTCTTTTGGGAGCGGAGCAAAAACCTGGTGGATCGGCTCAACGCCCTGGCCCCCGATCTGGACATCCACATCATCCCGGACACCTACCCCGCCTACCGGGCGCCGCGGAAGAGCTGGAACCTCAGCGAGCGGTTCACCGTCAAGGACGCGCTGCGCACCCTGGTGATCCTGGCGGTGTGCACGATGGTGGGCCTGGCCTTCGCCTATCTGGACTTCAGCGAGGCCAACATCATCATGATCTACCAGTTGGGCGTGCTGGTGGTGGCCATGGTCACCAGCGGGCGGCTCTATAGCCTGGCGGCCTCCATCCTGTCCATTCTTATCTTCAATTTCTTCTTTACCGTCCCGCTGTTCACGCTCCACTTCAACGACAAGAGCTATCTGGCCACCTTCCTGGTGATGTTCCTGGTGGCCTTCCTGAGCAGCTCGCTGACCACCCGCATCAAGCGGCAGGCGCGGCTGGCCTCCCGGCAGGCCTACCGCACCCAGGTGCTTCTGGAGGCCAGCCAGACCCTCCAGAAGGCGGAGGGGCAGGAGGCCATTCTGGAGGCCATGGCGGTACAACTGCGCAAGCTGCTGGAGCGGACGGCCCTGTACTACCCGGTGCTGCCCGACGGCACCCTGGGCCAGCCCCGGTTCTTCCCCGTGGAGCCCACCGTGGACACCAGGGCATACCTGACCCCCGACGAGACGGCAGTGGCCTCCTGGGTGCAGAAGAACAACAAGCACGCCGGCGCCACCACCAACACCCTGCCCAACGCCAAGTGCCTCTATCTGGCGGTGCGGGGGGAGGGCAGCGCCCTGGCGGTGGCGGGCATTGCCATCGAGGAGGGCCGGGAGCCCGACGCCTTTGAGAAAAACCTGATGCTGGCCATCGTGGACGAGTGCGGCCTGGTGCTGGAGAAGGAGCTGCTGGGCCAGGAGAAGCACCGGGTGGAGGAGCAGGCCCAGCAGGAGGCCCTGCGGGCCAATCTGCTGCGGGCCATCTCCCACGATCTGCGCACCCCGCTGACCGCCATTTCGGGCAACGCGGGCATCCTCATGGAGAACGCCTCCGTGCTGGACGCGGCCAAGCGGCGGCAGCTCTACACCTCCATCTACGACGACTCCATGTGGCTGGCCAACCTGGTGGAGAACCTGCTCTCCGTCTCCCGCATTGAGAACGGCACCATCCGTCTGAAGATGGAGCCGGAGCTGCTGGAGGAGGTGTTCCAGGAGGCCCTGACCCACCTGGACCGGAAGGCCAAGGAGCACACCATCACCGTGGAGCTGCCTGACGACATGCTCATGGCCAAAATGGACGCCCGCCTGATCGTGCAGGTGGTCATCAACATCGTCAACAACGCCATCAAATACACGCCCCCCGGCTCCCACGTCCAGGTGTCCGCCCGGAAGCGGGGTGAGAGCGTGGAGGTGCGCATCGCCGACGACGGCCCCGGCATCTCGGACGAGGCCAAGGCCAAGCTGTTCGACATGTTTTACACAGCCAACAACGCCCGGGGCGACGGGCGGCGGGGCCTGGGGCTGGGCCTGTCCCTGTGCCGCTCCATTGTGCAGGCCCACGGCGGCTCCATCACCGTGGAGGACAACTATCCCAAGGGCGCTATCTTCAGCTTTACACTACCACTTGCGGAGGTGAACACCGATGAACAGACCTCAAATCTTGATCATTGAAGACGACAACGCCATCGGCAACCTGATTTCCACCACCCTGGAGACCCAGCACTACCAGTACCGGCGGGCCAAAAACGGCGCCTCCGGCGTGCTGGAGGCGGCCTCCTGCCGGCCCGACGTGATCCTGCTGGATCTGGGCCTGCCCGACATGGACGGCGTGGACATCATCAAGAAGGTGCGCACCTGGAGCAACACCCCCATCATTGTCATCTCTGCCCGCAGCGAGGATCACGACAAGGTGGAGGCCCTGGACGCCGGGGCGGACGACTATCTGACCAAGCCCTTCTCGGTGGAGGAGCTGCTGGCCCGGCTGCGGGTGTCCCTGCGCCGGGTGCGCTACGACAGCGAGAAGGTGGACGAGGCGGCCAGCATCTACCAGAACGGCGGGCTGAAAATCGACTACGCCGCCGGCTGCACCTACCAGAACGGGAAGGAGATCCACCTGACCCCCATCGAGTACAAGCTGCTGTGTCTGCTGGCCCAGAACACCGGCAAGGTGCTCACCCACAACTACATTCTCAACAAGATCTGGAGCAGCGCCCTGCCCTCCGACACCCCCTCCCTGCGGGTGTTTATGGCCACGCTGCGCAAGAAGATCGAGCCCGATCCCAGCCACCCCCGGTACATCCAGACCCACATCGGCGTGGGCTACCGGATGATCCGCCAGCCCGACGAGGAGGCCGGGGCGGAGAGCGAGGCATGAGCGGGGGAGGAGAGGCCATGCTGTATCCCTACCGCCCCGCCGGGGAGCACCGGCTCCCCGGACTGCGGCCTGGGTGCGCGGCAGGCCCTGGGGCGCTGCTGGGCCTGATGCGGGATGTGGGACAGCTCTTTGACTGTGAGCCTGTGGTGCTCCAGCGGCCGGACAGCCCGGCGCTGCTGCTGTTCTACCCGGACACGGTGTTCCCGTGGCGGGATCTGGCGGAGGTGTGCGGCGGGGCGCTGGCGGGGCTGGCGGGGTTCTGGCCCGTGACGGTGTACGGCACCACCGCCCGGCGGGAGACCGGCGAGCTGCGGGCCGCCGTGCGTGCGGACGGCACCGCAGTCATCCGCCTGCGCTCGGTGTCCGGCCGGCCCTTCGACCAGCTCACCGGCCTGTGCCTGCGGGTGGAGATGGACACTCCGGCCCGGGCCGCCGCCTGGGCCGCCCTGTGCGCCGGGAGCGCCCGTACCCGGTCCAGCGCCGCCCTGGAGCCCGCTCAGGCCGCCGCCCTGGGGGATGGCCTTCCGGTCCGCCGCCCCACGGGAAGCCGCTACGCATATCTGGCCTGGGAGGAGGACGCCGGTGTGCTGGACGCGCTGGAGGCCCTCTCGGCCCGGCAGAAGGAGGCGCTGTGGCGCGGCTTCCTCCAGGACGGGACCCAGCCTATGGAATTCCAGTGGCTGTGGGACGCCTACCGGGAGGGGGCGGTGGGCTCCCTGCTGGAGTGGGAGCTCACCCTCCAGCTCACCCTGGAGGCCCTGGGCTTCGCGGTGGTCAACGGGGCAGGCCGGTTTACCGTCACCGGGCCGGACGGCTCGGCCCGCAGCTTCGATCTGATCCGCGGCGGCCCGGCCGAAAAGCTGTTCCTGAAAATCCTGTTTCCCCTGGACAAGCGGGAATAAAAGATGTCCCCCGGAACCAATCGGTTCCGGGGGACGCTTTTGTATGGAAGAGGAAGATCAGGAGGTACTTACATCCAGTGCTCCTCGCCGTCATAGACACGGTAGCTGTGGGCGTTGGTGGCCTCCACAATGTCGTGGTAGGCCCAGTAGGAGGCGCTCACATCGGAGAACTGGCGCAGCTCGCCGGCGTGGTCGTCCACGTAGTCCTCGTCCGCCGCCCGGTCCAGCAGGCGGTTGGTGATGGCCGTCACCTCCGCCCGGGTGATGGTGGCCTCCGGACGGAAGGTGCCGTCGGTGTAGCCGGTGATCCACCCGTACTGCACCGCCCCCACCACCTGGTCGTAGAACCAGTCGGAGGAGGTCACATCGGAGAAGGGATTCTCCCCGCCCTCGGGCAGGCGGGCAAAGCGCATGGCCATCACCGTGAACTCCGCCCGGGTGATGGTGCGCTCCGGGGCGAATTTCCCGCCGCCTACGCCTTCCACCATGCCCAGGGAGGCCAGGGTCTCCACCGCGCGGGCGTACCAGGCGTCGGCGGGCACGTCGGTGAAGCGGACCGCGGCGGACACCTCCTGGTCCAGCAGGAGGTTGTAGAACATCTGGGCCGCCTGGGCCCGGGTCATGTGGTCGTCGGGGCCGAAGAGGCCGGTTCCGTAGCCATTGAGGTAGGCCATATGGTCGGTGGTGTTGAGCCAGCGGTCCACGCCCGTATCCGGGGCCTTCTCCACGGCGCGGAACTCCGCCTCAATGGTGTGGTTCTTACGCACGGTTTCAAAGGTGTAACGGCTGACCGCGCCCACACTTTCGCCGTCCACCAGCACGTCGGCAATCTCATACCCGGCATCGGGGGTGATGCGGAAGGTCTTGTCGCTGCCGCGGCTCACCCGCACCCTGCCGTCCGGGCTGATCCCGCCGCCATGGCCCGCGCTGGCCTCAATGGTGTACCGGGCCGTGCCGGTGCTGCCGCCGCCGTTATAGCTCCACTGCGCATAGAGGACGGCATCCTGGCCGGTGAGCTGGAAGGCGTCGCCGGCGGCATAATCCTCGCCGCTGCCGTCCGCCTGGGTGTTCCACCCGGCAAAGCTGTAACCGGAGCGGGTGAAGGTGTTTTCCGCCACGGTGACGGTGCTCCACTTGTCGGCGCTCTGGCCGGCAGGGGCCGAGCCCTCGCCGCCGTTGGCGTTATAGGTCAGGGTGACGGTGCCCTCGTTGGCGTCGGGGACGTTGTTATTGTTGGTATCCTCACCGAAGGTCACGGAAATGGTGTGATCTTCCCGGACATCGGCGAAGGTGTAGGATTCCCACTTTTCCCAGGTGTCCATGCCGGGCAGCAGGTTGACCCCGTTGTTCACATAGGCATTGCCGTCGATGGTGACCCGGTCCACGGCATAGCCGGTGTCCGGAGTAAAATCAAACTTCTGGCTGTTCCCGGCCGGGACATAGACCTTGCCCTCCGGGGCGATGGAGCCGTTCTCACCCGCGGAGGAGGTGATGGAGGGATTCTGAGTGATGTCGGGCTTGCCGTCGTCATTGGTATCCCAGCCCCAGACGGCGTAAACAGTGATATCAGAGTTGGTGAAGGTCACCTGCTCCACAACACCGGCGGGCATGGTGTCACCCTGCGAGAGAATGCGGTCAATCTGTGTCTTGGACCAGCCCACGAAACGGGCCGTTCCCTTGTCGCTGGTTGTAGTTCCGGTGAGGCTGAGGCCGCTTCCATCGGCCAGGGCAACCGTATTGCCCTTGACATAAGTGCCGCTGTCGGTGGGCAGAACCCCCTGCAAGGTGCCGCTCTCCAGCTCGTTTTCGGCGTAGGTCAGCGTGTACTTGCCGGTCTCGTTCACGTCCGGCACGCCGTCGCCATTGGTATCCACGCCCCAGGCGGCGTAAACCGTCGTGTCGCCGTTGATGTCTACGTTGGCAACAGTGGTGGGCGCTGTATCGCTGGCGGTGTAGATCTTGTTTCCAGTGGTGTCCGCTGTCCATCCAATAAACAACACATCCACGCCGTCCTGCTGATCGTGAGTGGGGGCGGGGGACTGCTTCAAGGGGTAGCCGGTCTGGGTGTCCAGCAGCTCCGTTCCGGGGCCGCCGCTGCCGCCGTTGGGATCATAGGTCAGAACATGGAGATTTTTGCTGTTGACCGTAATGGTGCCGGTGAAGTCTTCGTAGTTGGTGCTGGAAATTGTAATTGCTATGTCTGCAACCTTTGTTTCTTCATCAGACTCCACGGCGTTGACGGGCAGGCGCAGGACACCGGCATTTACCTTGACAGCGTCAGTGGTAAAGTATCCCTCTTTGGCTATTGTAATATTACCCAACTTATAGGAGATGTTTCCCAAGCCATCCAGTCCAGCAGTCAACTGGGAGAGGGAATAGGTATACGTCCTGGCTGCCCGGTTGGCGATGGTCAAGGCGCCGGGATTGGCAGAAATCTGATTCTGGCCGGGATCAGCTTTGGCAACGACCACCGGCTTACTTGCTTGGGCTGGACGCAGAACGTAGTGCATGGCCCGGTCGCCGGTCAGCTCGTAAGAAAGGGTGACCGACCGATTGCCGGCGTTTGCATTGCTCAGTGTTCCGGTGGCGGTCACATCCACATCATCGCTGCCTACAATGTCAGCTTGGGTCAGTTCGGCATCGACTGTAACCGACGCATGTCCATCATAGGGCCACGTATACGGACTGGAGTGACCGTTCAGCTTCACGGTGCTGTCATCCACGGAAATCGGCTTTTGAGCCACAGATACGGTGACGGTACCGCTGGCGGCGGCATAGCCATCGTCTCCGCCTTTTTCCGCCACGCTGGCGGTAATGACAGCGGTTCCGCTGCCGGTGATGGTAACCTCACCATTCTGGGCTACCGTTACCACATCTTCATTGTTGCTAGTAAAGGTAACTAGACTATCAGGAGAAATAGGACTATCATCCTTTTGAAGTTCGACAGTTAGAGTGAAGTTTTCATCCCCATAGGTCTTGTTGATGGTACCATTTGTAACAACCTCATCTCCCTGCCGGATCACAACCGGATAAATGGGCAGATTGGTAATCGTGATGGTCAGTGTCCCGGACTTGGACTCTGGCGCAAAATTGGAATCACTGTGGCTGAAAACCCAATAGAGGGGTACCTCTTCGCCGGCGGATGTATTCTGAAGGGAGGTATCGGTCACCGCTTGCGAATGTTGCTCATCCATATACCAAGTCAGGTTCCCAGCCCTCAGGCCGGTCAGGTCATCTTGAATCGACGGGTCAATGGAAATGGTGGCAGGGGGCAGCTTGGACAGGAGCTGCGTTTCACCATGCGCCACTGTCCAATTCCCGTCGGACACGTTAATGGTATAATCGGCGGGTTGAATGGTAAAGGTCCTGGAGGCGCTGCCCTCCAGCAGGTCGCCGGCACCAGTGGAGGTAACAACGGCCTTGGCGGTCTCTCCGGCGTTTGTGGCATCTGTGTAAGTTACGGTATAGTCCGCCGGATTCCCATAGGTATGGGAATAGCCCCACAGATTTAATGTAACGCTTACCTCGGGGCTCTGCTCCGTGCCGTTGTAGGTCAGGTCCTCCGCGCCGGACAGGGCAATCAGCTTTTCCTCCGGGGGTAGTTTGACGGTGCCGGTGCATTCCAGTGTACCGCTGCCATCTGTCTGGTCAAGACCTTCCAGCAGAATCAGGGTGCTTCCCTCGTCTACGGTGACGGTGCCGTTATTGGTCAGTTTGCCGTCCTGGCCGATTTCCAGAGTGGCGTAGGCGTAGTTTCGGTCATTCTGGACGACCAGCAGCTCGGTGCCGCTTTCCACCACAAGCGGATAGTCAATCACCGGCTCGCCCCAGACCTGGATATTGGCCTCTGTGTCATTCAGGTGAACCGTACCGTCCTCACCCACCGTCGCGCTCGTATTACTGCCCTCATAGCTGATAAAAATACCGTCCCAGTCAGCGAAGCCGGAGGGGTCCCCAATGCCGTCCGGGGCCACGATGACGGCGTTTCCGCCCGTGCCGGTGGTGAAGGCTCCGTTGTCGCTTGTACCGATAGCACGGTTGCCGCTGCCGATGCTGGTGGAGTCCGCACCGCCCTCGGCGTATACCACACCGCCGTTGATGGTGACGGTTCCGCTATAGTTTGCGTTCTCACCGGAGCCGATGCCCGCGCCGCCGGTACTGCCGCTTGACCCACCGATGGCCGTGACGTATCCGCCGTTGATGGTAACATTGCCGGTTACAGTCCCGCTGCCGACCTCGTAGCCGCCGCCGATGCCCGCGCCGCCTCCGGAGCCTCGGGCAATGATGGTACCACCGTTGATGGTGATATTGCCAAAATTACTGCTGGCGCCATATCCACCGCCGATTCCGGCCGCCCCCAAACCGATGGATGCCCCCCCGGCGGAGGCCTCGAGTAATCCGTTTCCTTCAAAGGTAACGGAGGAACCGGACTCCACCCAGATGGCAGGATGATTCCGGTAACCTCTGAGAGTGTTGTTGCCCTCCAATATAAAGGTGACATCTGCGTTACCAGTTATATCAATAGCAGATTTCTCAACGCCCGGTGAGTCAATAGTAAGATTACTAAGCGTAATTGTATGGGTTCCGCCATCAATGGTCTGATTCCTCCTGTTCCCACTCCAGGTCTCTTCGCTTTCACTAAAAGCTAGAGAAGTTGAAGGAAGAATAGATAGTAACATACATAAGGATAATAATGCGGCAAACCACCGTTTTTTTTGATGTCTCATGGTGTATCCTCCTCGTATAATAAGTTTCAAAGTTAATAGTTTCAGGTATCAGCAGGCTTTG
>OJRL01000674.1_pt1 | contig 18255 bp, 18 predicted proteins | sample 1599191 | NCBI WGS metagenome assembly OJRL01 (sample SAMN03922537, study PRJEB24848) | human gut metagenome | isolation source: stool sample | host: Homo sapiens | place: Germany | collected 2010-05
TCCGCCGTCTGGAGGGGCTGCTGGAGGGCTGTGAGGTGCTCTGCGGCGGTCAGACCGGCGGCGGCCGGATGGCCCCCGCCCTGGTCCTGCCCCACTCCCCCGCCGCCCCGGTGATGCAGGAGGAGATCTTTGGCCCGATCCTCCCTTTGCTGCCCTTTGATACGCTGGAGGAGGCCGTCTCCTTTGTCCAGGACAGGCCCCGCCCTCTGGCCCTCTATCTCTTTACCAGGAGCCGGACCGTGGAGCGGGAGGTTTTGGGCCGGATCCCCTTCGGCGGCGGCTGTGTCAATGACACAGTGGTCCACCTCTCCACCTCTTATCTGCCCTTCGGCGGCGTGGGGGCCAGCGGTATGGGCAGTTACCACGGCCGGGCCAGCTTCGAGACCTTCTCCCACCCCAAAAGTATCCTGAAAAAGGGCCGTGGGCCCGATCTGCCCGTTCGATACCGGCCATACGCTCCCTGGAAGGAGATGCTGCTGCGGAAATTCCTGCCCTGAAAAAATTTTTTCTTTTGAAGAAGGAAATTCGCCTTGTTTTGCGTATATGGTATATGTGGAAAGTTGACCAGAAACGTACACCCATCCGGGAAGGAGGCGTTTTCCCATGGAGCTTCGACAGCAGCAGGAGCAACTGGAGGCAGTGACCCTCTCCCCCCACGCCCGCCGGTCCGCACAGACCAGAGGCCGGGCCCGTCCAGAGACGGAGTGCGGGATCCGCACCTGCTTTCAGCGGGACACAGACCGCATCGTGTACAGTAAGGCGTTCCGCCGCCTCAAGCACAAGACCCAGGTCTTTCTCCAGCCATTGGGGGACCACTACCGCACCCGCATGACCCACACCCTGGAGGTCAGCCGCATCGCCCGCACCATCGCCCGGGCCCTCGCATTGAACGAGGACCTAACGGAGGCCATCGCCCTGGGCCACGACCTGGGCCACACCCCCTTCGGCCACGCCGGAGAGCGCCTGCTCAACGAGCTGATGCCCGGCGGCTTCGCCCACTACCAGCAGTCCCTTCGGGTGGTGGACCGCCTGGAGAAGGACGGGGCGGGGCTGAACCTGACCTGGGAGGTGCGCAACGGCATCGTCTGCCACACCAGGGGGCAGCAGGCCGCCACCCTGGAGGGGCAGGTGGTCCGCCTGGCCGACCAGATCGCCTATATCAACCACGACATTGAGGATGCCCTCCGTGGGGGCGTCATCTACCCCATGGACATTCCCCTGGAAGTCTCCAGCGTCCTGGGCTTCACCCACGGAGAGCGGATCAACGCCCTGGTGGTAGATGTGATTCGTGCCAGCCGGGATCAGGACTCCATCCGGCAGTCCGAGGAGGCTGGCGAGGCCATGTCCCTCCTGCGGGAGTTTATGTTTGAAAACGTCTATACCAACCCCATGGCCAAGGGGGAGGAGGGCAAGGCGCAGGAGATGCTCCGCCGCCTGTTCGACCACTACCGCCGCGACCCGGACGCCCTCCCCGCCGACTTTCAGGAGATCCGCCTGGAGGAGGGGGTGGACCGGGCGGTCTGCGACTACATCGCCGGCATGACCGATCCTTTTGCCATTGAACAGTTCAGCAGACTGTTCATTCCAACCGCCTGGTCTGTAAAATAGGGGCCGCCCCTGTGATCCTGATTTGAAAGGAGGAAGTCTTTTGGCCATTCCGGACCGTTTTTTGGACGAGCTGATCGCCCGCACCGACATTGTGGACCTGGTCTCGGAGTCAGTCCGGCTGACGAAAAAGGGCCGAAATTACTGGGGCCTTTGCCCCTTTCACAGTGAAAAGACCCCCTCCTTCTCTGTGTCGGCCGACAAGCAGATCTATAAATGCTTCGGCTGCGGCAAGGGGGGCGGGGCCATCAACTTTGTGATGGAACTGGACAACCTCCCCTTTCGGGACGCGGTGGCTGTTTTGGCCAAACGGGCCGGGCTGGAGGTGCCGGACAGTGGCTATTCCGCCGGGGCCAAGGAGCGCCGGGAGAAGCTGCTGGCCATCAACAAACAGGCCGCCCGCACCTTTCACCAGTGGCTGTATGCCCCGGAGGGAGCGGAGGGACTGGCCTATTTGCAGCGGCGCGGCCTGTCCCGCCGGACCCTCACCAGCTTCGGCCTGGGCTTTGCCCCCAACCGGTGGGATGCCCTGATCCAGGCGCTGGGACAGCAGGGCTATGACAAGCGGGACCTGCTGGACGCCGGTCTGGCGGTGAGCAATCAGGACGGCCGGATCTATGACCGCTTCCGGAATCGGGTCATGTTCCCTATCATCGACATCCGGGGCGAGGTCATCGGCTTCGGCGGCCGGGTGATGGACGACTCCACACCCAAGTACCTCAACTCCCCGGACACCCCCGTGTACAACAAGAGCCGCAACGTGTTCGCCCTGAACATCGCCAAAAAGTCCAAGGCGGGCCGGGTCATCCTGACGGAGGGGTATATGGATACCATCTCCCTCCATCAGGCGGGCTTTGACAGCGCGGTGGCCTCTCTTGGCACCTCCCTGACCCCGGAGCACGCCCAGCTGCTCTCCCGCTACTTCCCCGAGGCCATCATTGCCTACGACGGGGACGGAGCCGGTGTATCGGCGGCCCAGCGGGCCATCCCCCTGCTGGAGCGGGCCGGGATGAAGGTGCGCGTCCTGCGGGTGACGGGGGCCAAGGACCCGGATGAGTTCATCAAGCAGTTTGGACGGGACGCCTTTCTCCGTCTGCTGGACCAGAGTGAAAACCAGGTGGACTACCGCCTGGAGCAGATCCGAAAAAAATACGACCTGAGCGACGACAGCCAAAAGGTGGGCTTTCTCCAGGAGGCCGCCCAGCTCCTCTCCTCCCTGCCCAGCGCGGTGGAGCGGGAGATCTATGGCCGTCATGCCGCCGAGACGGCGGGGGTCTCGCCGGAGGCGGTGGCCCAGGAGGTCAAGAAGGCCTTCCAGCGCCGCCTGAGAAAGGAACAAAAGCAGCAGGAGCGCCGGGACCTCACTCCGGCCATCCAGCTCCAGCCCAAGTCCCGGGGCCTGCGGTATGAAAACATCCGCTCCGCCCGGGCGGAGGAGGGCGTGCTCCGTCTGCTGCTGCTGGACCCCTCCCTCCACCGGGAGCTGACCCAGCTGAGGCCGGAGGAGTTCTCCTCCCCCCTGCTGGGCAAGGCATACGCCCTGCTGCTCCGGCGGGCGGAGGAGGGCCTGTCCACCCAGCTGTCCCTGCTGGCAGGCGAGCTCACCGGCGAGGAAATGGACCACCTGACCCAGGTGGCCAGTTCCCCGGAATCCATGGCCAACAGCCGCCAATCCCTGGCTGATTACATAGCCGTGATCCGCGCGGAAGCCATCAAGCGGAGCGGCGCCAGCGGGAATGACCTTCTCCTGGCCGCACAACGAAGCAATTTGGAAAAGAAAGCATATATGGAGGAGAAACCATGAGTACCAAAAAGAAAGAAAATCCCGCCCTGATCGAGACCCAGCACAACGGTGTGACCATGATCCTGGAGAAAAAGTCCAACGGAAGCAAGGCCCCCACTCCGGAGATGCAGGCCCGCATGGAGGCCGGCAAGGTGGAGATCATGAAGGTGGTAGAGGGCGTCCCCGGCGCGGAAAAGCTGGGAGAGCTGATTGAGCGGGGCAAGAAGAAGGGCAACCTCTCCTCCACCGAACTGATGGACGTGCTGGAGGATATGGATCTGGAGTCCGATCAGATGGACAAGATCTATGACACTCTGGAGAATCTGGGCATCGACACTGTGGGCGAGGACTATATCCCCGACCTCCCCGACGACGCGGATCCCCCTCTGGAGGCCATGGAGGAGATCAACGAGGAGGAGATGGTGGATCCCAACTCCATGGTGGACGCCTTCGGCACCGACGATCCGGTTCGGATGTACCTGAAGGAGATCGGTAAGGTCAACCTGCTGTCCTCTGATGAGGAGATCGAGCTGGCTCAGGCCATGGATGCGGGCAACGCCGCCAAGTCCCAGCTGGAGGAGCTGGAGGCCGCCGGCGAGGAGATCCCCGATGAGGTCCGGACCGAGCTCAACCGTGCCATCAAGAAGGGCGAGCGGGCCAAGCAGCGCCTGGCCGAGGCCAACCTGCGTCTGGTGGTGTCCATCGCAAAGCGCTATGTGGGCCGCGGAATGCAGTTTTTGGACCTGATCCAGGAGGGCAACCTGGGCCTGATCAAGGCGGTGGAGAAGTTCGATTATACCAAGGGCTATAAGTTCTCCACCTATGCCACCTGGTGGATCCGCCAGGCCATCACCCGGGCCATCGCCGACCAGGCCCGCACCATCCGCATCCCGGTCCACATGGTGGAGACCATCAACAAGGTCATCCGCGTCTCCCGCCAGCTGCTCCAGGAGCTGGGCCACGACCCCTCCCCCGAGGAGATCGCCGAGGAGATGTCCATGCCTGTGGAGCGGGTGCGGGAGATCCTGAAGATCGCCCAGGAGCCCGTCTCCCTGGAGACCCCCATCGGCGAGGAGGAGGACAGCCATCTGGGCGACTTCATTCCCGACGAGGACGCCAGCGAGCCTGCGGAGGCCGCCTCCTTCACCCTGCTGAAGGAGCAGCTGGTGGAGGTCCTCTCCACCCTCACCCCCCGGGAGGAGAAGGTGCTGAAGCTGCGCTTCGGCATTGAGGACGGCCGCACCCGCACCCTGGAGGAGGTAGGCAAGGAGTTCAATGTCACCCGGGAGCGCATCCGTCAGATCGAGGCCAAGGCCCTCAGAAAGCTGCGCCATCCTAGCCGCAGCAAAAAGCTGAAGGATTTCCTGAACTAAGCGCCGCTCTCAGCACTTTTCCGCATTCGGGGCGCAGCTTTTTGGGCCCCCGCGCGAGCCCAGCGCAGCGGGTCGCGTGGGGAGAGCCGGAGCAGCGGAATGAGGGAGCGTTCGCCAGAGGCGGAAGCGACAGATCTGGAGCCTGCGACGGCGGCGCGTCATCTCTCCCGCTCCAAGGAGCTGAAAGATTTCCTGAATGGAAGCAACGACAAAAGCGGCAGGCCCACACGGGTCTGCCGCTCTGATTTTTCTCCGCCGATTCGTTATTCCGTGATCTGGACCGGGACGCCGTTGACCTCCACGCCCTCCTCCACCCGGACCAGGATGTACTTGACGCCGTTGATGATCCGGGTCTGGACCAGATCTGTCCGGTCCGGATCCACCTTGATGGTCACATCCGCCGTCTTGATCTCCACGCGCCTGGGATCCACCAGATTCCGGGGGCTGAGCTGGGCGTCCGCCCCGAAGCTCTGGTCGTACTTCTCCTCAAAGGCATGGATGTGCTCCTGGGAGACTCCGTTGGCCGCCAGGGCCTGGCGGACCTCTCCCTTCCCGATGACCAGGGGCTCCGCCTCATGGCTCTCCTTGTGGTCCTCCATCAGGCCGCACAGCTGGTCGTGGACCGCCTGGACCACCTGGAGGCAGCACTCCTCTTCCAGGGACTCCTCCAGCACCGTGTGAAAGGCCGCCTGCTGCTCGTCCGCGGGCATGGGGGCATCGGCGCCGAACACCGCCTCCACCACAGCGCTCTGGATGTCCTCTGTATGCTTGGTGTAGTAGAGGGCGTTGTACAGGTTGGCGGCGCGGTCATCGAAGGCCGGGAACAGAAAGCCCAGCTCCGGCGGGGCCACCACCCAGTCCGCAGTCCGGTTGTGGAACTCATTCTGCTGGACATAGTAGCTCAGGGCCGGCTTGGTCAGCTTCACCGGACACACACTGCACAGGATATAGGAGAACACCTCTGAGGATACGTCATCCTGCTTGTCCCCGCCCTGGGAGCGGTAGGGCACGTCATAGGCGTCATGGACCAGCAGGATCATGTAATTCCCTTCCAAAGTCACCGAGGAAATGACCTTCTGGAAAAATGCCTGGATCGCCTCCTCGTCCCCCAGCTCTGAGCTGCGCAGGGCCATCAGCAGCTTGTGCTCCTCCCCGTGGACCACCTGCTGCGTTGCGAAGGTGATGTCCAGCAGGTTTTTGCCCAGCGTCCCGGACAGGGTGCGCTTCAGCAGGCCCAGGATCTTCTCATTCTCCTCCTGGGTCATCACGCCCAGCGGCTGGTCAAACTGGGACACGATCTCCCGGTTCTCATTCACATAGCAGCCCCGCACATGGGAGATGCCGCTCCGGTCCTGCCGGAAGCGGCGGCGGAGCTCCGCGACTTCTTTTTCGTTCATAGCGGTTCCTTTCTCTGGCTCGCTCCGGCGCTCCGGAGCTGTGTATTGCAGACATCATTATAGCACAGATGTTCCCGCTTGACAAAGCTTTCCGGTCGAAACACCATTTCTCCCTTGCGCTCAACGCTCCACGCGGATCATATCCCGGTAGTCGGACACCGTCACATCCGCCAGGGCGGACGCCTCCGCCGGGTGGCCCGGCCCAACCAGCACCACCTGGAACCCGGCCGCCTTGGCCGCCCGCAGCGCCGCCTCCCGGGCAGTGAAGAGCACGGTGGCCCGCCGGGCGGTGCGCAGACGCCGCACCGCCTTTTCGTACAGCTCCGGGTCCAGAGGGGCCCTCCCCTGCTCCTCCGCCGAGAGAAGGCCGCGGAAATAGTTCCAGAGGCCGGACTGCTCCAGAGCGGTCCGCACCGGGGCCGCCGCGCCGTCACAGATCAGGTACATCCAGACGTCCTCTATCTTCATCAGGGACAAAAATTCCTTCACCCCGGGCAGCGGTACACCGGCGGTACCCAGAAGGGCCTCTGTTCCATCAAACACCGCGCCTTGCAGACGCATCAGACAACACTTCCTTCCTCATTCAGCCCAACCGGCCGCAGGCCGTCCCGGGTCCACAGGTTGACGTGGGTAAAGCCCGCCGCCCGCACCAGCTCCACTGCTTCCGGGAAACCGTGGCACAGGTGGGAGGTGTGGTGGGAATCGGAGTTCAGGATGATCTCCCCGCCAAACTCCCGCAGGGCGCGCAGAAGTTTTTTCTCAGGATAGGGAGCGGTCCGGTATCCCCGGGCCATGGCCCCGGTATTGACCTCAAACGCCGTACCAGAGCGGACCAGGTGCTCCATGACCTCCAGCGCCCGCCGGAGGTACCGGGGGCTCTCCTCGTCAAAGGCGGGGGCCCGCTCGTTGAATTTGGTCACCAGGTCAAAGTGCCCGATCCAGTCGCATCCCGTCCGCTCCGGCAGGAGGGCCACCTGGTCGTAGTATGCGTCGGTATAGCGGTACCAATCCCCGCCGAAGAGCTCCTCGACGCACTTCCGCGCAGTCTCCGGGCTCTCGTCCACGGCGAAATACCGGCCGTCCCCGCCGCAGATGGAATGAACCGAGCCGATGGCATAGTCCAGGCCCTCCGGCCGCTCCCCCAGCAGGTCCAGCTCCAGCCCCACAAAGACCTCCATCTCCCCCGCGTATTGCACCTGGAGCGCCCGGGCCCGGGCCAGATACTCTGGGATCTTCTCCCGGTGAATGCAGTAGTCCTCCTCCAGAGGGCAGTAGCTGTGTCCAGAGAAGCCGAAGTGGGTCAGCCCCGCCGCCCGGGCGGCGGCGGCCATCTCCTCCAGGGAGCTCTTCCCGTCGTCCAGAGTGGAGTGGGTATGAAAATCTCCGCGCATCTGTCTCTCTCCTTTTCACCGGATGGACGCACCTGCGCCCGCAGCCGGTCTTTTGCTCTATTCTAGCGGAAAACTGCGGCGGAGGCAACCCCCGCCGCAGTCCACATCCTCTTTGGCTCCGTCACGCCTGGTCAGAGGCCATCTTTTCCTGCTTGACCTTGTGGTCAATGACGTGCCGGCCGGCCAGCTCCTCCCGGACCTCCTCCAGGGAGATGCCCGCCTGGACCATCAGCACCATCACATGGTAGGCCAGGTCGGCGATCTCATACACCGTCTCCCTGTGATCCTGGGCCTTGGCGGCGATGATGACCTCAGTACACTCCTCCCCCACCTTTTTCAGGATCTTGTCCAACCCCTTTTCAAACAGGTAGGTGGTATAAGAGCCCTCGGGCCGCTGATCCCTGCGCTCCTCCAGCAGGCGGTACAGGCCCTCATAGCTGAACTGCTCCTCCATCTTACATATCTCCTCTCAGATCGATCAAATTCCCGTCGAAGCAGGAGTCGGTCCCCAGATGGCAGGCCGGACCGTCCTTCTTCACCTTTACCAGCAGGGCGTCACGGTCACAGTCCGCCCGCAGCTCCACGATATGCTGGTAATTTCCGCTGGTCTCCCCTTTGAGCCACAGCTCCTGTCTGGACCGGGACCAGAAGCAGGTCAGTCCCCGCTCCAGCGAGATGCTGAGCGACTCCCGGTTCATATAGGCCAGGGTGAGCACCTTCCCCGTCTCCGCGTCCTGGACGATGGCGGGGATGAGCCCCCGGTCGTCAAATTTCAAGGTATCCAGATCCATCACAGCCGCACCAGCACCCCTTTCCTGTCCAGCTCCCGCTTCAGATCCGGGATGGCCACCGTCCCGAAGTGGAAGATGCTGGCCGCCAGTCCGGCGGAGACGTCGGGCACAGACCGGAAGAGATCCACAAAATCCCCGATCCCACCTGCGCCCCCCGAGGCGATGACAGGGACACGCACCAGACGGCACACCGCCTGGAGCAGCTCCAGGTCAAAGCCGCCCTTGACGCCGTCGGTATCAATGGAGTTGACCACCACCTCGCCGGCCCCCCGGTCCACCCCCTGGCGGATCCACTCCAGAGCGTCCAGGCCAGTGTCCACCCGGCCGCCGCCCCGGAACACATGGAACTGCCCGTCCACCCGCTTGACGTCCACGGACAGCACCACACACTGGTCGCCGTAGCGCTTGGCCGCCTGGTCGATCAGCTCCGGAGTCTGGATAGCCCCGGAATTGACCGAGACCTTGTCCGCCCCGCAGGACAGCACCCGTTCAAAGTCCTCCAGGCGGCTGATCCCGCCCCCCACGGTCAAGGGGATGAAGATGCTGGCGGCCACATCCGTCAGAATATCGGTGAACAGCTTCCGCCCCTCCACAGAGGCGGTGATGTCGTAAAAAACCAGCTCGTCCGCCCCGGACCGGGAGTAGTAGTCCGCCAGACGCACCGGGTCAGAGACGTCCTGAACATCCAGAAAGTTGACCCCCTTCACCACCCGTCCGTTTCTCACATCCAGACAGGGGATGATCCGTTTGGTCACCATCTCTCACTTCACCTCCCTCAAAGCCCGGCGCAGCTCCAGCGCCCCGGTATACAGGGCTTTGCCCAGGATCGCGCCGTACAGGCCGATCTCTTTCAGCTGCTGTAAATCTTCTATGCTTGACACACCGCCTGAGGCGATGAGATCCAGGTCGAACTGCCGGGACAGCCCCTGGTACAGTGCCACATTGGTTCCCCCCAGCATCCCGTCCCGGGAGACGTCGGTGCAGATCACCGTCCGCACCCCCAGGGCGCACAGCCGGGCAAAGAACTGCTCCGCCGGCTCGGGGGCGGTCTCCTTCCAGCCCCGGATGGCGATGGCCCCATCCTTCAGATCCACGCCCACGGCCGCCTGGGCCCCAAAGCGGCGGACCGCCGCCTCCAGAAACTCCGGGTCGGTGACGGCCTGGGTCCCCAGGATCACCCGCTCCACCCCTGCATCCAGGTACCGGGCGATGGTGTCCAGGCTGCGGATCCCGCCGCCGATCTCCACCTTCAGCCCGGTGGACCGGCAGATCTGCCGGATCACCTCAAAATTGGGGGTGCCTCCGTCCCGGGCCCCCTCCAGGTCCACCGTATGGAGCCAGGCGGCCCCCGCCGCCTGGAACTCGGCGGCCTGGGCCGCCGGGTCGTCCCGGTAGACCGTCATATTCCCATAGTCCCCCCGGGTCAGGCGGACCACCTTGCCCTCATACAGGTCGATGGCGGGCAGTAAGATCATGGTCGATCACTCCAATTCACAAAATGCCTTCAGGATCGTCAGGCCGACGGCCCCGCTTTTCTCCGGATGGAACTGGGTCCCATACACATTGCCGTTCTGCACCGCTGCGGTCAGCTCCGCACCGTACTCCGTGGTGGCAGTGCATTGTCCTTTACAGTCAAAGCCCGCGAAGGAATGGACGAAGTAGACGTGGGTCCCCTCCTCCAGGGCCCGGAAGATGGGGCTGCGGGGCCGCTCCCCGGGAAAGTGCAGGGCGTTCCAGCCCATGTGGGGGATCGCCAGGCCGCTGGGGAGCACCGTCCCGATGTCCCGCACCTGGCCGGAGATCAGCCCCAGCCCCTGGTGCTCCCCGTACTCAAAAGAGGTCTCAAACAGCAGCTGCATCCCCAGGCAGATGCCCAGCAGCGGCTTTCCCGCCGCCGCCTGCCGGAGGACCGCCCGGTCCATTCCGGTGCTCCGCAGCTTTTCCACCGCGTCGCCGAAGGCCCCCACCCCCGGCAGAAGGATGTGATCCGCCCGGTCCAGTTCCTCCTGGTCCCGGGTGACCACCGCCTCCTGTCCGATGGCGGACAGAGAGCTTTTCAGCGAAAAAAGGTTTCCTACTCCATAGTCGATCACCGCGATCACTGTGCTCCCTCCTCCCCTTCAAACCGGATCTCCACCGCCCGGGCGTGGGCCGTCAGCCCCTCCCGGCGGGCGAACAGCCCCACCTTCCGATAGTCCCGCTCCAGGGCCTCCCGGGTGTAGTAGCTGAACTGAGATTTTTTGATGAAATCGTCCACCGAGAGGGGGCTGTAAAACCGGGCGGTGCCCATGGTGGGCAGGGTGTGGTTGGGTCCGGCAAAATAGTCCCCCAGGGGCTCCGGATCATACCGCCCCAAAAAGATGGAGCCCGCGTTCCGGATCTGGCTGAGATAGTCGAAGGGCTGGTCCACACACAGCTCCAGGTGCTCCGGCGCGATGCGGTTGGCCACCTGGATCCCCTCCTCCAAAGAGCGGGCCACGATGATCTTTCCGTTGCGCTCGATGGACTCCCGGGCAATGTCCGCCCGCTCCAGGCGGGACAGCTGGACCTCCAGTTCCCTGGCCACCTGCTCCGCCAGCGCGCGGGAGTCGGTGACCAGCACCGCGGAGGCCATCCGGTCGTGCTCCGCCTGGGAGAGTAGGTCCGCCGCCACCCAGGCCGGGTTGGAAGCCCCGTCGGCCAGCACCAGCACCTCGGAGGGACCGGCGATCATGTCGATGTTCACCTGGCCAAAGACCTGCTTCTTCGCCTCGGCCACATAGGCGTTGCCCGGGCCCACGATCTTGTCCACCTGGGGAACGCTCTCCGTCCCATAGGCCAGGGCGGCGATGGCCTGGGCCCCTCCGCACTTGAAGATCCGTGTCACGCCGGCCACCTGAGCGGCGGCCAGAATGGCCGGGGACACCGCTCCGTCCCGGCCGGGGGGCGTGACCATCACGATGTCCTCCACCCCGGCGATCTGGGCCGGGATGGCATTCATCAGTACGGTGGACGGATAGGAGGCGGTACCGCCTGGGACATAGATCCCCACCCGGGCCAGAGGAAGGATCCTCTGTCCCAGGATCACTCCGTCCCGCTGGGTCATCACAAAGCTCTCTCGCTTCTGCTTTGCGTGGTAGGCCCGGATGTTGTCCGCCGCCTCCCGCAGGACGGCCAGGAACTCCGGCTCCACCTGCTCCAGGGCGGCCTCCAGCTCCGCACCGGTCACGCTCAGGCCGGACAGCTCCGCCCCGTCGAAGCGGCGGCCATACTCGTACAGGGCGCGGTCCCCCTCCGCCCGGACTGTCCGGATGATGTCGGCCACCGGCGCGGACACATCCCGCACCTCGTCACGGCGGAGGAAGATCTCCTGGTCCTGTATGGCATTGAGGTCATAGATCTGAATCATAGCGGTCCCCTCACAGGTTTTTCTCCAGGGCGTCCCGCATCCGCAGGACCTCCTGGTGCTTGAATTTATAGCTCACCTTGTTGCAGATGAACCGGGCGCTGATGTCCACGATGGTCTCCAGAGGGGCCAGGTGGTTCTCCAGCAGTGTCTTGCCCGTCTCCACGATGTCCACGATCACATCGGACAGCCCCAGGATGGGGGCCAGTTCGATGGAGCCGTTGAGTTTGATGATGTCGATGTCCCGGGACCGGGACTCATAGTACTCCCCGGCGATGTGGGGGAACTTGGTCGCCACGCGGAGGGTCTTGTTGGGGTCGTCATAAAAGTCCTCCGGACCGGCCACGCACATCCGGCACCGCCCCAGCTTCAGGTCCAGCAGCTCATACACATCGGGCCGGTACTCCAGCAGGATGTCCCGGCCTGCGATGCCCACATCGGCCGCCCCCCGCTCCACATAGATGCTCACGTCCGAGGGCTTGACCCAGAAGTAACGGACGCCCTTCTCCAGATTCTCAAAGGTGAGCTTCCGGTTTTTCTCCAAAATCGCGGGGCAGTCATAGCCGGCTGCGGCCAGCGTCTCATAGGCCGTCTCCCCCAGCCGCCCCTTGGGCAGCGCCACGTTGATCATGCCAGCACCTCCTCCGGGCCGATCCCGTCTGTGTACCGGACTTTCTTCCGGCAGCGCACCGGACAGGGCTGCCCCGTCTCCCGCTCACAGCGGACCGACCTGCCCTCCTGCCGCAGCCGCTCGGCGAAGGCGGCCAGCTTCACCAAATCCGCGTCCGGCCCATAGGTCAGCAGCACATCGGCGTCGTACTGCCGCTCCTGTCCAAAGAACTGCTCCAGCCGCCCCATGTACAGGGCAAAGCCGATGGCCCCCACCTCCTTGCCCATCTTCCGGGGGAGGTTGTCATACCGCCCGCCGGACAGGACCGGAAACGGGATCTTGGGCAGAAAGCCCTGAAAGATCACGCCGTTGTAGTAGTCCATACTGTTCACCAGGGAGAAGTCCAGCCTGACCTGCCCGTTGAGGCCGAAGGACTCCAGAATGGAGGCCGTGACGGACAGCTGCCGCAGAGCCTCCCAGCTGGCGTTGTTCCGGGCCAGCGCTCCCGCCTGGGCGATCCCCTCCTTCAACGGGGCGTAGATCTCCATCAGCTGCACCAGATCGTCCGCGTCCCGGCGCTGGAGCTCCCCCTGCCCGGCCATGGCCTGGATGCCGGGGACGTTCTTTTGGGCCAGCAGGGCCAGCACTCGCTCCCGCCGTATGCCGGTCAGCCCCATGCAGTCCAGCAGGCCGCCCACAAAGCTCACGTCGGACAGGTCCAGCACATAGTCCTCTGAGATGGTCCGAAGGGACTTGGCCGCCAGGACGATGACCTCCGCCTCCGCATAGGGGTCGATCTGTCCCACCGACTCCACCCCCACCTGGAGGATCTCCCGGAAGGTCCCGCCGGTCTCCCGGTATACATTTTCGTTATAGTACACCTTCTCGCTGTCCCCGCTGTTGTTCTTCATAATGGACAGGGTGATGTCCGGCTTCAGTGCCTTGAGTGAGCCGTCCCCATCAGTGAAGGTGATGATGTGTCCCTTTTTCAAAAAATCCTTGTTCTGGGCATACAGGTCATAGTCCTCAAACTTGGACATCCGAAATTTCCGATACCCGTACTCCTCATATAATTGATTCAACTGTTCCTTCAGCATGGCGTCTCCCGTTTACAGCATCCCTTTGGTGGATGGAATTTCGTCCCGGAAGCGGGGATCGGTCTCCGCCGCCTCCCGCAGGGCGCGGCCCAGGGCCTTGAAGGCCCCCTCCACAATGTGGTGAGAGTTGCGCCCCGCCAGCTTCCGCAGGTGGAGGGTCAGTCTGGCATTGGCCGCGAAGGCCCACATGAACTCATAGACCAGCTGGGTGTCAAAGGCGCCGATCTTCTCCGTGGGAATGGCCAGCTCCTCGTAGTACCCGCCCCGGCCGGACAGGTCCACAGCGCACAGGATCAGGGCCTCGTCCATGGGCAGGCACAGGGAGGTGTACCGCCGCACCCCCCGCTTCTCCCCCAGTGCCTGGTCAAAGGCCTGGCCCAGGGCGATGCCGATGTCCTCCACGCTGTGGTGGTCGTCCACCTGGGTGTCTCCATCACAGGTCAGCTCCAGATCCATCCCCCCGTGGCGGGCCAGCAGGGTGAGCATATGGTCCAGAAAGCCCACGCCGGTCCGGATCTGGCTCTCCCCCCGTCCGTCCAGATTCAGGGAGAGGCGGATGTCCGTCTCATTGGTCTTTCGCGCGATCTCTGCCGTTCTCATAAAAACTCCCTCAGCTTCTCCAGTAAAATATCCATCTGCTCCCGTGTCCCAATGGTGATCCGGTTGTAGTCCCGGATGCGCTCCTTGTCAAAATGGCGCACCAGGACCCCCAGCTCCTTCAGCCGGCGGTAGACGTCCGCCCCCTCTGTCCCGGGCTTTCTGGCAAACAGGAAGTTCGACTGGGAGGGCAGGACCGTAAAGCCCAGCTTCTCCAGTTCCCGGGCGGTGTAGGCCCGCGTCTCCATGATCGTTTGACAGTTTTTGTCGTAGTATGCCTGCTCCGCCAGGGCCTGCGCCCCGGCCTTCAGGGTCAGGCGGTTGACATTATAGGGGTTGGTGGAAAATTTTATGGTCTCCAGGTCCTGGATGAGGGCCGCGTCTCCGATGGCGTATCCCAGCCGGGCCCCGGCCATGGACCGGGACTTGGAATAGGTCTGCACCACCAGCAGATTGGGGTACCGTCCGGTGAGGGACACGCAGCTCTCTCCGCCGAAATCCACATACGCCTCGTCCAGCACCACCACGCAGTCGGGATTTGCCTGGAGGATCCCCTCCACCTGCGCCCGGCTCAGGGCCAGCCCTGTGGGTGCGTTGGGATTGGCGATCACGATGGTCCTGTGCAGGCCGTAATAATCCTCCGGGTCCAGAGTGAAATCCTCCTTCAGCGGAACGATCCGGACGGGGATGTGGTACAACTCGGCAAACACCGGGTAGAAGCCATAGGTTATATCCGCAAAGGCCGCCCCCCGCCCATCGGCGGCATAGGCCAGAAAGGCGAAGTTCAGCGCCTCATCCGAGCCGTTCCCCACGAAGATGTTGGCCGGCTCCACGCTGTACCGCTCCGCCAGGACCGCCTTGAGGACTTTGGCCTCCGGATCAGAATAGAGCCGCAGGTCGGCGGCCTCCCGGGCGTTGAGGGCGGCGATCACGCCAGGTGAGGGCGGATAGGGGGATTCATTGGTATTCAGCTTGACATACTGCTGGTCCTGGGGCTGCTCTCCGGGGGTATAGGGGACCAGCCGGTCCAGGCTGCGGTTGAAAAAGCGGGACATATCGCGCCCTCCTCTTTTGTGTTCTATTTCATTAGTTCGCTAAAGAGATGGTGTAATCATACTCGCATCCAGGCGGTTTGTCAAGAAAAACTTTTGCCAAAAAACGGGGGCTTCCGACATATCCTCCCCCACAGCATACAAAAGCTCCGTCCGGCAGGGCCGATGACTGCGGCGTCAAAGAAGGAAGTTGCGATATTTTCCTCTCCGTGGTACCATACTGTTATCATCTTGCATCCATAGGAGGTCTCTCATCATGTCCCAGCAGAAAATCATTCCGGAGCGTTCCGCCATCCCCCAGCCCGATACCTGGAACACCGCCGACCTGTATCCCTCAGACCAGGCGTGGCAGGAGGACTTCGTCCGCCTCCAGGGCCTCACCACCCGGCTGGCGGAGTATGAGGGCCGCCTGGGCGGGAGTGCCGCCGTCCTCTACGGCTTTTTGACCCTGGAGCAGGAGGCCGGCGAGCTTCTGGTCCGGCTGATGGACTACGCCCAGCGACGGAGCGACGAGGACACCCGCGTCCCGGAGTACCAGGCCATGGTGGGCCGGATCACCACCCAGTATGTGGAGCTGTCCCGGTCTACCGCCTTCGAGGTCCCGGAGCTTCTGCGCCTCTCCGACCAGACGCTGGAGGAGTTTTACCAGCAGGAGCCCCGGCTGGAGCTGTTCCGCCGGTATCTCTACAACATCCAGCGCCGCAGGGCCCACACTCTGTCCGACTGCGAGGAGCGTCTGCTGGCCGCCGCCGGAGAGCTGGCCCAGTCCCCGGACGACATCTTCTCCAAGCTGTCCGACGCCGACCTCACCTTCCCCGACGCCGTGGACGGACAGGGCGGCCGCCACCCCCTGTCCAACGGCTCCTTCACCCTGCTCATGTCCAGTGAGGACCGTGCCCTGCGCCGCTCCGCCTTCCAGAACCTGTACGCCGTCTACGGCGGGGTCAAAAACACACTGGCCGCCACCCTGAATGCCCAGGTCAAGCAGCTTCAGTTCTTCTCCTCCGCCCGGCGCTATCCCAGCGCTTTGGCCGCCTCTCTGGACGGCACCCACGTCCCGGTGGAGGTCTACCACAATCTCATCTCCACCGTCCGGGCCAACCTGGACAAGATGCACCGCTATGTCCGTCTGCGGAAAAAGCTGCTGGGCCTGGAGGAACTGCACTTCTATGACGTGTACGCCCCCATGGTCTCCGGGGTAGACGCCAGGATCCCCTATGCCGACGCCCGGGAGACGGTCTATCAGGCCATGGCCCCCCTGGGGGCCGACTACCAGGCCATCCTCCGGGAGGGGCTGGACAGCCGCTGGATCGACGTCTATGAGAATGTGGGAAAGCGGTCCGGCGGCTATATGGCCGGCTCGCTGGTCCACCCCTATATCCTGCTCAACTATCAGGACGACCTGGACAGTATGTTCACTCTCGCCCATGAGCTGGGCCACGCGGTCCACTCCTATCTGTCCAACAAGACGCAGCCCACTGTGTACCGGGACTATGTGATTTTTGTGGCTGAGGTGGCCTCCACCTGCAACGAGGCCCTTCTGATGGAGCACCTGCTTCAAAGCACCCAGGACCGGCGGCGGCGGGCGTGGCTGCTCAACCACTTCCTGGAGCAGTTCAAGGGGACCCTGTACCGCCAGACCATGTTCGCCGAATTCGAGCTGCGCATCGGTCAGCTGGCCGCCCAGGGCGAGACCCTCACCGCCGACCTCCTCAGCCGGGAGTACCGGGCGCTGAATGAGGACTACTTCGGCCCCGACATGGTCATCGATGACGAGATTGCCCTGGAGTGGGCCCGGATCCCCCACTTCTACTACAACTACTATGTGTTCCAGTACGCCACCGGCTACTCCGCCGCCATCGCCCTCTCCCGCCGCATCCTGAAGGAGGGCGCCCCCGCGGTGAAGGACTACCTGGGCTTCCTGTCCGGCGGATGCAGCCAGGACCCCATCGACCTGCTCCGTGGGGCCGGCGTGGATATGGCCTCTCCCCAGCCCATCCAGGCCGCTCTGGACCTGTTCGGCCAGCTTCTGGACGAAATGGAGGAGCTGACCTGTCAGGACTAACCAGCACACGGAAACCAAGACGCGCTTCCCCGTATGCATGGCCGCATACGGGGAAGCGCGTTTTGGCTTGATGTAATTTCATGAACGGTCCGGTGTGGTCAGGGTCAGGCTCTTGTAAAAATCCAGGGTGCGGAACCCCCGCTCCAGCTGGGTGAGCAGATAGGCCTCCGCCACCCCGGCCAGCGTCTCCAGCCCCGCGCCGTCCAAATGGAAAGAGAAGAGACGCTTCGGGTCCCCGTAGACGATGTGGCGCATCGCTGCCAGGGAGCCGCTGGACAGCGGCAGAGAGATCCCCTCCCCCACAGAGCCCCGGCAGCCCACGCAGTGGAGCACCCCCTCCCGCAGATGGAAGCGTGGCTCCTCTGGGGTGGGACAGCCGCACACCGCACAGGCGTCCAGCAGGGGCTCATACCCCGCCAAACACATGGCCCGCAGCTCGAAGGCCGCCTTCACCAGCCCCAGGGGCCGGTCCAGCTGGTCCAGAGCATGGAGGCTGTTCAACAGCAGGGAGAGCAGCTCCGGACAGGGCAGCCCCTCCACCGCCAGCAGCTCCGTCACCTCGGCAAAATAACAGCCAAGGGAAAATTTCTCCAGATCCTCCCGCATCCCGCGGAATTCCCGGTCCACCGCCGCCTCCTGGACGGTCCAGCGCCCCCGGTACTCGTGCAGCACCACATCGGACCACACCAGCAGCTGGCTGCCCGCGGCGATGGGGCTCCCCTTCCTCCGACAGCCCCGGGCGGAGGCGGTGAGCCGCCCCGCCTCCTGGGTGAGCAGTGTCAGGATCTTATCCGACTCCTTGTAGGCGGTCTCCCGCAGAACAAGGGCCTTGGTTTGCAGGTGCATGAGACGCGCCTCCTATGTACTGCGGGCTTCAGACATCCCGCAGGCTGTTTGGGTCGGGTGGCCCCAAGGGACAGGCCGTACCGGAAACCGACGGCATTCCCTGCTCCTCCCGGCTTCCGGCCAGGGCCAGGAACGCCTCCGGCAGCCCAGTTTTACAAAATAATTCCCACAATCCTGTCTCGTCCACAGCCAGCCCTCCCGTTCTGTTGTCTGTCATTAGGCTGGCCGGTTTTCCCTGCGGCTATGACCGGGAAATGTTAGTC
>OJRL01000699.1_pt1 | contig 17580 bp, 17 predicted proteins | sample 1599191 | NCBI WGS metagenome assembly OJRL01 (sample SAMN03922537, study PRJEB24848) | human gut metagenome | isolation source: stool sample | host: Homo sapiens | place: Germany | collected 2010-05
ATCAAGTGGCTTTTGGTCCCCCGCCTTGGCAAGGCGGAACGGCTTTCGCCGTCTCCAAGGCGAAAACACGAAGAGGAAAACATAGAGGCAAACGATTGGAACGCAAAAGATTGGAAGACAAAAAAACATAAGAGAAGCCCAAAACCGGACGTAGACGTAGGTTCGGTTTTGGGCTCTTATCTTATATTCGGTTTTTGTAAGAGGCTGATCCTTTGAAATAGAAAGCACAATGGCGCTTAGAACGATCCACTTCCGGTCTTTTCCCTTAAAACTCGATGCGCAGCATCAATCCGCCTTGGTAAGGCGGATCGGCTTTTGCCGTCTCCATGGCGAAAGCACGGTGGCAAAAGACCGTAAGAAAAATCGGCAAGGTAAGCCCTAACCCGGACGCAGTCGTAGGCTCGGTTTTGGGCTATTAGCTTTTTATAGCCATTGTAAGAGGCGGGTCTTTTTGAAACGTAGAAATCACGATAGCGGCTGGAACATCCTGTGTACAGCCATTTGCCTTAGGACTCGATGCGCGGCATCAATCCGCCTTGGTAAGGCGGGGGACCGAAAGCCGCATGTTGCCTCATTCTAATGAGGCAAGCATGCCCTTTCGGTGGTGGATGAGGAAGGCCAGTGACGTTTCCTTGCGAGCGGTTAGCGAGGCAGATTCGCCCGGAGTTCTGAGGCTGCTTTGGAGCGCAGCGGAAAGCCAAAGAACATGTTTGAGGGCGAATTAAGTTCGGACCCGTTCCCCCGTCAGGGGGCGGTTTGGGTCCGAGCGTCATCCCCTATTGACTCCGGATAAAAAAGACGGCAGAAAGCACCCATGCGTTACCTATCGTAAATCGTGAAACAATCCTTCAGACGACAGGTCATGCCCCATTGTTTCCATAGATTTTTCTATCGAACAGCCAGTGGAGGCCCCTCGTGCAGAAAATCGACGCAATCTGGGCCCCGATTGTCCTCTGTGCAATGAACCCAGATTCGTCCTCATCGTTAATATCGATAAAGAATTAGCAGCCATAGTCTTGGGTCATCTTGTATGCATCGCATTCAGCGGTAACTGCGCCAGTAGGATGCCCAATCTTTCTATATTCCCTTAAGTATGGAGAATGAAATTTTTTTGTGCAATAGCTGATTTACTCAAAATAGGTTACACTCCTCGAAATTGATTTATATCCACGTGACAAAGGCTATTGCAACGGAAACGGCAGTCCGTTTTGACGCACTCCTGAATAAGGTCCTTCAAACAAAAAATACCCCGTGATTGACTCACGGGGATATTTTGTGCACTTTTCAACAGGGTTTTCAGCAAACGCCGCATAAACTGTTGCTACTTTTTCCAAAATCATTTCACGTCATACATCCCACTCACCCCTTCACGCAGGTTGATGAGAATGTTCTTCAACTGACTGTAATGTTCCAAGAGGACTTTGTGGGTTTCCCGGCCAATCCCGGATTTTTTGTAGCCGCCAAAAGGTGCGCCGGCGGGCAGGTCGTTATAGGTGTTGACCCACATCCGTCCCGTGCGGACGGAACGGGCCACTTTGAGGGCCGTATCGATGTTCTTTGTGAAGACGGCACCGCCTAGACCGTATTCACTGGCGTTTGCAAGGTCAATCACTTCGTCAAGGGTCTTGAATTTCTGGATGACCACAACGGGGCCAAAGATTTCTTCCTGGCAGACGCGGCAGTCATTGGTATGGCTGATGAGGATGGTTGGTTTCATGAAAAAGCCTTTATCACAGCCATTTTCGGTGTAGCGTTCGCCGCCTGTCACAAGTTCTGCCCCTTCTTCCACGCCGATTTTGACATAGTTCAGGACTTTTTCCTGCTGGGAACGATAAATCTGGGCGCCCAGCTGGGTATTCGGGTCTGTCGGATCCCCGATCCGGACATGTTCAAAGGTGTCTTTCAGGTGGCTGACAAATTCATCAAAGATGCCTTCCTGGACAAAGAGACGGGAACCGGCACAGCAGACCTGGCCCTGATTGAAGAGGATGCCCTTGCAGGTACCGTCAATGGCTTGCTTAAGGTCAGCGTCATCAAAAACGATATTCGCCGATTTACCGCCAAGTTCCAAGGTCACAGGAATCAGTTTGTCACAAGCGGCCTGATAGACGCCGTGACCGACTTCTGTGGAACCGGTAAAGGCCAGCTTATCAAGGTCCGGATGATCCAGGAGCCACTGACCGCTGCGGGAACCTTTGCCGGTAATGAGGTTCACGACCCCTTTGGGCAGGACGCCGTCAATGAGGCGAAGCAGTTCCAGCAGGGACAAAGAGGTATGGGAAGACGGCTTAATGACAACCGTATTGCCTGCAGCAAGAGCCGGTGCAAGCTTCCAGCAGGCCATGGTAAAGGGGAAGTTCCAAGGGATGACCTGACCGACGACACCTACAGGTTCATGGAGAACAAGGGACATGGTGTTGTCGTCAAGCATGGTGGCAGAGCCTTCCCATGCGCGCAGGCAGCCCGCAAAATAACGGAAGTGATCCGAGCCTAAAGGAATATCAGCGGCCATGGTCTCACGGATGGGTTTGCCGTTGTCGAGGGTCTCCACAAGGGCCAGCCGTTCCTTATTCTCATCGATGATGTCCGCAATCTTAAGGAGCAGGTTCTGACGCTCAATGGGAGAGGTTTTGGACCAGCTGGGGAGTGCCTCACGGGCCGCCTTGACGGCGCGGTCCACGTCTTGTTTGGTGGCTTCGGCGCACAGAGCCAAAGCTTCCCCATTGGCTGGATTATGGGCGGCAAACGTAGTTCCGTCTGAGGCGGGTACAAATTCACCGTTGATGTACAGACCATATTCTTTTAAAAGATCGACTTTTTGCATCGTTCATGCTCCTTTCAAGTTTGCATCACTATCATAAAAACTACTTTTGATCATTGGATTTGTTAGGTTATCCATCCACCGTTTAACTTGTGTGGATGGATGAACATATTATACTATACCTTTTTGAGTTACAGTTCATTTTTCACAGAAAACCCAACATTTTGTTTTTTAATGCTTTTATAATTTTAAGAATCATTATTATCTATGTTTCCCCAGTTCCTTCCCTTATCAAAAAAACACTGCCTCCGAAGAAGCAGTGTTCGTTCAGTCATGTTCAGTTACTTGCTTTCAAAAAAGACTTTGTAGCCCAGGTAGGTTTCGTACGCATCAGCTTTTGACAGGAGATCGTAGGGAGAATGCATGCTCAGCATGGCGGTTCCGCAGTCAACGACTTCGCAGCCCCAATCAGCCATCATGAAGGCAATGGTTCCGCCGCCGCCCTGGTCCACCTTGCCTAGTTCGCCAATCTGCCAAGCTACACCGCCATCATTAAAGATTTGACGGACTTTTTGGATGAATTCGCTGTTGGCGTCATTGCTGCCGGCTTTACCGCGAGCCCCCGTGTATTTGGTCAAGGCAAGGCCATAGCCGCAGAGAGAAGAATTATCTTTCTCCGTTACTTCAGGGAACATGGGATCAAGGCAGCTATTGACGTCGCCAGAGAGCATTTCGCTCTTTTCCATGGTTTCGTAAAAGTCCAGCAGGGCCCCGCTGCCCTGGAGGGCCAGCATCTTCATGACAAACTTCACAAAATAGGAGCTCATCATACCTGTGTTCCCGTAGGACCCGATCTCTTCTTTATCCGTAAAGAGGGCCACTTGGGTCTTGGTCCCCGGTTTGGCGGCAAGCAGGGCTTCCAGGTTGGCGTAGGAGCAGACACGGTCGTCCTGGCCATAGGCCGCTATGAGGGAACGATCAAAGCCGACATCACGGCTTTTCATGGCCGGTACCAATTCGAGTTCAGCCGTCGTGAAATCTTCTTCCGTTATGCCATAGGTCTTTTTGAGGAGATTCAAGATGGCGTCCTTGACTTTCTCCTCTTTTCCAGCATGGGAGCCGATGATGGCCTGAAGCTGTTCCCCAGTCACGCCTTCGGCCATGGTCTTTTTCATCTGGTCCTGGGCCATGTGGATCAACAGGTCCGTAATGTAAAAGACGGGATCATTTTCGTCCATGCCGATATTGACCTCGATCTTCTTGCCTTTTTGCGTATAGATGACGCCGCACAGGGCCAGGGGAATGCAGGGCCACTGATACTTCTTGATGCCGCCGTAGTAATGGGTACGGAAGTAGACAAGGCCATCCTGCTCATGGACGGGGTTACCTTTAAGGTCAAGGCGCGGTGCGTCAATATGGGAGCCCACAATCTTCAGCCCTTCCTTGACGGGTTCTTTGCCGATCACGGCAAGGATGACTGATTTGCCTTTTTGGTTCCAATAGACCTTATCTCCCTCATGAAGGGCCTTCAGGTCGTAGAGGGGCTTGAATCCCTTTTTTTCGGCCGCTTCTATGATGAAATTGACGGACTGCCGTTCCGTGCGGGCTTTGTCAAGAAAAGCTTTATATTTCTCGCCATAGGCCATTACGGCTTTTTTCTCGCTGTTATTCATGCGCTGCCATACGGATTCGGTTCTGCTGTATGTTGTTTTCATGATGTTCCTCCTCACAATATGATGAGAAAAGTATAACACAGGTTAAGGATGAAGGGAAAGGGATTTGATCTTTGATGGCGCGCTGCTTTCTCAGCCAGGTTGATGCCTGACGCGCAGCTAGTGGCTGATTCCCACCGAAAAGCCTGTTCAATCGGCCTTACCGAAAAGTAGGATTCCTTTTCCTCGCTACGCAAAACGGGTTGCCCTCTCATACAAAAAGACCATGAAGCACCACGCTTCACGGTCTTTTTATCATCGCTTGCGCGATGTTTGTTACCGGTTGGTAAAGACAGGTTTTCTCTTTTCGAGGAAGGCTGCCATGCCTTCTTTTTGGTCGCGCGTAGCAAAGCAGGATCCGAAGACCTGTGCTTCGTAAGCAAGACCGCTGCGCAGGTCCATGTTCATGCCCGTATTGATGGCATTTTTTGCAGATGCAATGGCCATCGGAGCTTTGCTCATGATCTTGCGGAGAATGGCTTCGCATTCTGGGATGAGGTTTTCCTGAGTCGTAATGCGGTTGATGAGACCAATCCGCAGGGCTTCTTCAGCGTCAATCATGGACCCGGTATAAATCATCTCTTTTGCTTCGCCCGTCCCGATAAGGCGGGCCAGACGCTGGGAGCCACCGAATCCCGGAATGATGCCGTAGTTGACTTCCGGCTGACCAAATTTGGCGTTGTCGGAAGCAAAACGGAAATCACAGGCAAGGGCCAGTTCGCAGCCGCCGCCCAGGGCAAATCCGTTGATGGCTGCTACGACAGCAACAGGGATGCGTTCAATGGCGTTAAAGACAGCATGACCAAGGACGGAGAAGCAGCGGGCTTCCGTTACGGTCATTTTGCTCATGGCGCCAAGGTCAGCACCAGCAACAAAGGATTTGGGGCCGGCACCGGTAATGAGGACGGATTTTGTCGCAACGTCAGAAGCCAGGCGATTGAAACAGTCCTTCATTTCTTCCAGGGTCAGCGTGTCCAGGGCATTCAAGGCTTTCGGACGGTTGATGGTTACCGTCGTGATGCCGTCTTCTGCTGTATTAACAAGCAGGTTCTTGTATTCATACATCCTGTTCACCGCCCATCATTTCTTGTAATCGTAGAATCCTTTGCCGGTCTTGCGTCCCAGATAACCAGCTTCGACCATCTTGCGGAGCAGCGGGCACGGACGGTATTTCGGATCACCAAATTCCTTGTAGAGGACTTCCATGATGGCAAGGACCGTATCGTTGCCGATAAGGTCAGCAAGGGCGAGAGGTCCCATCGGATGGTTGAAGCCGAGTTTGGCAACGGCATCGATGTCTTCCGCGCTGGCAACGCCTTCCATCAGGGTAAAGATGGCTTCGTTCAGCATAGGGATCATGATCCGGTTGCCGACAAATCCAGCAGAATCCTTGACGGCTACAGGGGTCTTATCAAGGGCTGCAGCCAGGTCATACACTTTTTTGAAGGTATCGTCGCTCGTAGCAAGGCCGCGGGTGACTTCTACCAATTTCATGACAGGAGCCGGGTTAAAGAAGTGCATGCCGATGAATTTATCAGCTCTCTTCGTGAACCCGCCAAGCATGGTGATGGAAACGGAAGACGTGTTGCTGGCAATGATGGCATCTTCCGGGCAGAGTTCATCAAGGGTCTGGAAAATGTCTTTTTTGATCTTGACGTTTTCCGTAGCTGCTTCAATAGCCAGATGAACGTTGCAGGTTTCCTTCGTCATCTCAACAACACCGGTGATACGGCCCAGGGTCGCTTTTTTCTCATCTTCGGTGATGCGGCCTTTTTCTACGCTGCGCGTAAGGTTCTTTTCAATATTTTTGATCCCGCGGTCAACAAATTCTTGTTTGATATCGCGGAGTACAACCTCTACACCATGAGCAGCCATGACTTGTGCAATGCCGCTGCCCATTTGACCAGCGCCGATAACCATAACTTTCTTTAATTCCATAACTGAATATCTCCTTTTAAGGTAAATTCATGCAGTGGATAGCTGCATGGGAAACAGTGCCGCGAAAGGTTTTGGAAGCAAGCGCAGCTTCCGGGTCCTGTCAGTATACCCGCAGCGATCCCTCTGCACCCTCTAATGTGCAGAAAGATATTTACAACTTTTCAGAGAACGATTGATACTTTATATCCCCCGTCCCCATAGGGGGCGAGGGATCAAAGTGTCATCAATCAGCAGGAATGCCGAGCGAGATTATTTCTTCTTTTTGTCGCTCAAGAGATCACGGGAGATGACCATACGCTGAACTTCGTTGGTGCCTTCGTAGATCTGGGTGATCTTAGCGTTACGCATATAGCGTTCAGCCGGATAGTCAACGGTGTAGCCGTAACCACCAAAGATCTGGACAGCATCAGTCGTAACTTCCATGGCAACGTCGGAAGCAAAGCACTTAGCCATAGCAGCGGCTGCAGAGTACGGTTTGCCTTCGTTCTTCAGGTTAGCTGCACGATAAACGAGCAGACGGGCAGCTTCGATCTTCATGGCCATATCAGCCATCTTGAAGCTCAGGGCCTGGAATTTGCAAATGCTGCGGCCGAACTGTTCACGTTCCTTGGAGTATTTCACAGCAGCGTCGAGGGCGCCCTGTGCGATACCCAGAGCCTGCGCGGCAACGCCGATACGGCCGCCGTCCAGGGTCTGCATAGCAATCTTGAAGCCTTCGCCTTCTTTGCCGAGCAGATTTTCTTTAGGAACTTCGCAGTCTTCAAAAATCAATTCAGCTGTCAGGGAGGTGTGACCGCCCATCTTGTCTTCGATCTTGCCGAAGCGGAAGCCAGGCATGCCTTTTTCTACGATGAAAGCGGAAATGCCGTGTACGCCAGCGCTCTTATCGGTCATAGCAAAGATGACATAGGTTTCAGCTTCGCTGCCGTTGGTGATGAAGATCTTGGAGCCGTTCAGGATGTATTTGTCACCCTTCAGAACAGCCGTGGTCTGCTGAGCGGAAGCATCCGTACCAGCGGACGGTTCGGTCAGGCCGAAAGCACCAATGGTGCGGCCTTCGCAGATCGGGGTCAGGTATTTTTGTTTCTGTTCTTCCGTACCGAACATGTAGATCGGCGTTGCGCACAGGGAAACGGAAGCGGAAAGGGTGATACCCGTACCATCATCGACTTTGGACATTTCTTCAACAGCCAGGATGTAGCTGAGAACGTCCATGCCAGCTCCGCCGTATTCTTCAGGGAAGCAGATGCCTTGGAAGCCATTTTCGATCATTTCGTTGATGATCTTGCGGTCCCAAACGTGGTTCTTGTCTCTTTCTTCAATGGTCGGAGCCAGGAATCTTTCTGCAAAGTCAGCAGCCTGCTCCTTAATCATTTGTTGGTCTTCAGTCAGATTAAAATCCATGAATCATTCCCTCTTTCTCCACTTTTTTTAAGTGATTGATGATTATAACATTTCCACAACAGCAGACGTACCCATACCGCCGCCGATGCAGAGCGTTGCCAGGCCAAGCTTCTTGTCGCGGTTTTTCAGTGCGTACAGAAGCGTTACAAGAATGCGGGCGCCGGAAGCCCCAATCGGGTGACCGAGGGCAATGGCACCGCCATTGACGTTGACTTTATCAGGATCGAAGTTCAGCTCACGGCCGACTTCTACGAACTGAGCAGCAAACGCTTCGTTGGCTTCGATGAGGTCAAGGTCCTTGACTTCCAGACCTGCCTTGGAGAGGGCTTTGCGGCTTGCAGGGATAGGCCCAATGCCCATGATGGCAGGATCGACACCGGCAGAAGCATAGGACAGGATCTTCGCCATCGGTTTGATGCCGAGTTCCTGTGCTTTTTCCGCGCTCATGATGACAAGGGCGGCAGCCCCGTCGTTCAGACCGGAAGCGTTGCCAGCCGTGACCGTGCCGCCTTGTTTAAAGGCAGGACGCAGTTTGGCCAGGATTTCCGTCGTGGTTCCTTCACGCGGGAATTCATCCGTATCAAATACGGTTTCGCCCTTTTTGGTTTTGATGGTAACAGGAACGATTTCGTCCTTGAAAGCACCGCTCTTGATGGCCGCAATGGCTCTTTGCTGGGAACGGGCAGAAACTTCGTCCTGGTCTTCACGGGTTACGCCGAATTTTTCAGCGACGTTTTCGGAAGTGATGCCCATGTGATAGTTATTGAACGCATCCCACAGACCATCCTTGATCATGACATCGACGAGTTTGCTGTCGCCCATACGCAGACCCCAACGAGCTTTGCCGCTGGTAACAAAAGGAGCGTTGGACATGCTTTCCATACCGCCGGCAACGACGATGTCGTTATCGCCAGCCAGGATGGACTGAGCAGCCAGTTCCACACATTTCAGGCCGGAACCGCAGACTTTATTGACAGTAAAAGCAGGAACTTCAATAGGCAGGCCAGCTTTGATGGATGCCTGACGAGCAGGGTTTTGGCCCAGTCCAGCTTGGAGGACGTTACCAAAAATGACTTCGTCAACTTTTTCACCAGGGACATTAGCTCTTTTCAGGGCTTCCTTGATGACAATTGCACCGAGTTCAGGGGCAGACAGGGGAAGCAGGCTGCCACCAAATTTGCCGATAGCCGTTCTTACAGCACTTGCAATTACAACTTCGCGCATAACTAAATCATCCCTTCTTCAACAAGTTGTCGGTGACCTTTTCACCGATAAGTGAAGGCCGCCTTAACAGGTAAGGACATATATGAACCAAGGCTCATATTTTCAGGTTTCACTTATGTGTTTAATTATACACTAATTATGATTTGAATGGAACGGGAAAACCAAAAATTGTGAAAATTACGAGGAAATCGAAGAAAAAACCTTGAATAGGGCGAAAAAAACAGGCCCCCTCCCCTTCCTTTCCCTGTCTTTTTCCTGCAGGGACTTCTCTTTTTGTCCTTAGTGCAACGTCGTTCCAAGGTGTCTAAAAGGGGCTGTGACGAAATGAGAAGTGCTCATTTTTCACAGTCCCTTTTGGGGATAGGTGTTCAATTGCAATGAGGGGGGGATTCTAGCCATTGCTCCTTCATAAAGGACCTACTTATTTTTCGGCAATGGCCTCAATTTCACAGGCCGCGCCCTTTGGCAGATCCTTCACGGCCACACAGCTTCTCGCTGGATAGGACGTGAAATACGCGGCGTACACTTCATTAAAGGCGGCAAAATCCTTCATATCCGCCAAAAAGCAGGTGGTCTTGACGACTTTTTCCAGGCTCGTGCCAGCCGCTTCCAAAATGGCTGCCACGTTTTTGCAGCTCTGATGGGCCTGTTTTTCGATGCCATCAGGAACCAGTCCCGTTTGAGGGTCGACGGGAATCTGCCCGCTTGTAATGACAAATCCATTGGTTTCAAAGGCCTGTGAATAAGGGCCAATGGCACCGGGAGCTTTTTTCGTTTCAATTTTACGCATTGGGGTTCTCCTCTCAAATTACTTATTATACAGCGAGACGATCTTCCACAAGGGTTTTGAAGAACTTGACCCCCGTGAGGATGACATCATCGTTGTAATCGAATTGAGCATTGTGAAGCATGTAGTTTTGTCTGTCTTTCTTGCCGCTGCCAAGGAAGACAAAACAGCCCGGTACTTTGGTGAGGAATTTACCAAAGTCCTCGGAAATCATGACAGGCTGGCAGTTTTCCTTGACCTTGTCGGCACCTACCGCCTTACGGGCTGCTGCAGCTGCATGGGCGGCGCATTCAGGCCAGTTGACCGTCGGTGCAAATTCATGGGTATAGCTGAATTCACTGGCTGCCCCGGCCATAGCGCAGGCATGCTCCACAATGGTCCGCATGCGGATTTCAATGAGGGCCTGCATCTCAGGCGACGTGCTGCGCGTATCACCGGTCATGACGATGTTCGACGGAATGGCATTATGAGCGCCATCCGTATGAAGTTCTGTCACGGACACGACGGCCGGTTCCAAGGGATTGGCATTTCTTGAGACAATGGTCTGGAGGCCCAAGATGATCTGGGCCGCCGGAATGAGGGGATCGATGCCCACATGGGGGCTTGAGGCATGACCGCCGCGGCCATGGATCTTGATGGTAAAGTTATCCTCGCTTGCCATGATCCCGCCGGGACGGGTATGGATCTCGCCTTCGGGTAGGAAAGGAATATTATGAAGGCCATAGATTTCATCGACGGGATACTTTTCAAAAAGGCCATCATCAATCATGGCCTTGGCCCCTTTTCCAGGTTCTTCGGCAGGCTGGAAGATGGCCCGGACCGTGCCATTAAAATTCTTTGACTCGGCAAGTAGGGTCATAGCACCCAAAAGGATCGTCATGTGGCCGTCGTGGCCGCAGGCATGCATTTTTCCAGGATTCTGGGATTGATAAGTGGGGGTTCCCACTTCTTTGACGTTAATGGCATCCATGTCAGCTCGCAAGCCAATCACTTTTTTCCCGTCGCCCACGGTAAGATCTGCAACAACGCCCGTACCGCCAATACCTTCATGGACAGTGCAGCCCATAGCGCGCAACTTATCGGCAACAAAACGAGCCGTTTCGACTTCTTCAAAGGCCGTTTCTGGGTGGGCATGAAGAGTATGCCGCCACGAAATAAGAGTTTCCTTTACTTTTTGTTCATCCATTAGACTTCCTCCTTACCTAGGTTGACTGCCTTCTGCTTCCCAGCTTGGGATCTTTCCTTCCTTTAATTTTTCCAAATAATCCTTAAGAACATGGACCACGTCCCCCTTCATCTTGAGCAAGGCGTAAACATTAAATAAAACAAGGAAGGCCACACCAAAGTCCACAAAGTCCCACAAATCATCAAGCTGCATCATGGAACCCACGATGATGAGGAGTAAAACCAAGATTTTAAACATCTTGACATACCTTTCCACTTTTTCCGGAGTCTCCTTAAATAGATAGCGAACACTCACCTCTCCATAGAAGACATCGGCAATGATGGTTGTAAAGCAGAAAAGAAAGGTCATGAGCATGACAAAGTAATTGCCAAAACTGCCAAGGTTTGCAGAAAAGGCCGCTTGAACAAGATTGACCCCGATGGCTCCAGAGTGAAGGACACCAGATAACAGAATGGCAAAGCCTGTGCAGCTGCAGATGACGATGGTCGTCATAAAGGTCCCGAACATGGCGGCAAAGCCCTGCATGGCAGGATGTTCGACTTTCGCAGACGCATGCATGGCAGCGGCGCAGCCATTTCCCGCATCGTTGGAAAAAAGGCCGCGGGCTACGCCGTTACGAACAGCTTCTTTGATGGTATAGCCTACAGCACCGCCAGCGGCAGCTTCTGTTGTAAAGGCCGACGACATGATTTGCGCAAAAAGCGCAGGAATCTGGGCGAAATGAGTGATGACGATATAGATGACGCCCAGTAAATAGATGACAGCCATGAATGGAACTACAAGAGAAGCCGTCTCTGTAATCCGTTTAACTCCGCCCAGCACAACGAGGGCGGTCAACAGGGCGACGCCAATACCAAGGACCCAGATAGGAAGAGGATAAATGACGGTCACAGCCGAAGCAATAGAATGGGTCTGGAGCATAACAATGGCAATCCCCATGGTAAAGACCGTAAAGGCTGCATAGAGGCAAGCCAATGTTTTGTTGTGAAGTCCCTTCGTCATGTAGTAAGGTGCACCGCCGTAAAAGTTCCCATCGGGACTTTTTTCATGGTAAAGCTGCCCCAGAACGGCTTCAGCAAAGGAGATGACCATACCAAAAAGGGCTGTGATCCACATCCAAAAGAGAGCTTCAGGGCCGCCCGCTAAAAGGGCACTTGCCACCCCCACAAGGGACCCGGTCCCAACCTGACCGCCAACGGTAGCACAAAGGGCACTGAAGCCGGAAATCCCACCTTCGCCGTTCATATTGGCCTTGAGGGAGTCCCAGATCTTGCCAAATTGGGTGAGCTGGGGAAATCCTGTAGCTATGCTGTAGACAAGCCCCGTTCCTAAAAGGATGATGGAAAGGACATATCCCCACATAAGAGAGTTGAATTCACTGATGAAGGCCATTTTTATTCACCACTTTCCTAAGTCTATAAGGGGAATTCTTCTTACTAGGTAAAGCAAAGGGTGCAGTCAGCCTGTCATGCTATGCTGCACCGCATTGTGCGTCATCAGGAATGGTTCATGCCATCCCAGACGACCTTCCGATAATTCTCTTGGTCCGTATCTCCTTCCGTACTGATGCACAGGACAATGGACTGAGCCGTGAGCCCCAATGCATGCTTCATACCCGTAAGCTCGGGATCGACCATGAGGCAGTACACAAGCCCCATTGTCACGGCGCCGCTTTCACCTGAAATAATGGCAGGATCTCCTTTTGCGGGGTTTCCCAAAAGCCGCATGCCGAAAGCCGCTACACTGTCGTCAACAGAAAAGAAGTGGGAAGCATGATGCTTGATAACATCCCAGCCCAAGGTACAGACTTCGCCGCAGCAGAGCCCCGCCATCATGGACGCAAGATTACCGGTTACAGCGTGGAGCTTGCCATCATTGGCCGCAGCCGTTTTATACAGGCAGCTCGCCGCTTTGGGCTCGACAATAGAAAGCCGGGGCATGTTCTTTCCATAATAGCGGGCCAAAAAGCCCGTAATGGACCCTGCCATAGCTCCGACGCCGGCTTGCAGAAAGACGTGGGTAGGAACGACGTCCTTTAGGTCCTCCACAGCTTCATGGGCCATGGTCATATAGCCCTGCATGATCCAACGGGGAATCGTTTCATACCCTTCCCATGCCGTATCCTGGACCAGGATCCAGCCTTTTTCTTCTGCCATACGACTTGCCAGGCGGACCGTGTCGTCATAGTTGACACTCGTGATTTCCGCTTCGGCACCTAGTTTCCGAATGTTTTCCAGGCGTTCCCTGCGGGAGCCCTTCGGCATGTAGATGACGGCCTTTTGTCCCAAGTGCTGGGCGGCCCAGGCAACGCCCCGTCCATGATTGCCGTCTGTCGCGGTTACAAAGGTAAAGGTGCCGCGGGCAATGGAAGTCAGATCATCCATGGCTTTTCCCGTCTTTTCCGCAAGGACTTTAGCAAGGGCATAGCTTCCGCCAAGTCCCTTGAAGGCATTGAGGCCGAAACGGTAACTTTCATCCTTGACGTAAAGCCCTTTAAGTCCCAAGATTTTTGCCGTTTTTGCGAGGTTTCTCAGCGGGGTCTTCGCATACCCGTCCAAAGTCTTATGGAAGGTACGGACCTTTTCTGCCTCTTCCGTGGAAAAAGGCGCATCCCAGGTCCCGCATTTTCCATCGCTGGAATAAGAAGTCATGGTAATTGTCATAATCTTCATCCTCTCTTTCATACTTTCTTTTCTTGCAAAGTAAGGGTGATATCGCTGTTTTTCCTTACGATTCCTAAAAATTTTCGTTTTTGTTAAATTCAGTATATTTCCAATTCTTCCTTAATTCTATGTAAATCATCCTCATTTATATCTAAATCTTCCCAAATTTCTTTTTTCCCTTGGAATTTTTGTAGTATACTGTCAGTAAAGAAGCCAAGCAAAAAGAAAAGGAGGTGCCCTCTTATGGGAAAACCATCCATCCCGCAGATTCGCTTGGGCGGCTCCCAATACACCATTGAGCCAACGGCTGACGCCGAGGAGCGGATTCCTTATCCTTATAAGGAACTGCCTATTGCCATGTTCAAGCAGATGTATCGGCCCCTTTTGGGCGATCAGATTCCTATCCACTGGCATGAGGGAATGCAGCTTTTATGGGTCTATGAAGGCACCCTCTCCTATCGCGCCAACGGAACGGAATTTCCTTTGGACCGCAACAAACTCCTTTTCATCAACCATGGCATCCTGCATAGTTCCCGTCCTGTCGGCACAAAGGTCAGGACCCTGTGCATTGACTTTGGAAAAGAACTTTTTCCTCCCGCCCTTTGGCAGCGCTTCCTGGAGCCCTTTGTGGAAAATCCGCATTGTACTTATGAACTGCTCCCCCTTGATGCGGCAGAAGTGGAAAACCTAATCGGCTACATCAATCAGACGGATGACGAGTTGATTCTTTTTTCCGTCACGGCCTTCATCCTCACCATCATGGAGCGGGTCATGAAGACCTTTACAGGTACGGGAGAATCGAGAAATACGGAAGAAACCATGCTATTTGACGGGCTTCTTTCCTATATCAAGGAGCATTTTACCGAATCCATCAGTCTCGCTCAGCTCTCCGGTGTCTCCCACCTCAATAAGAACAAACTGACCGAACTCTTTCAAAAGTACACGGGCATGCCGCCCATCCTCTTTCTCAATACGTATCGCCTTGATGAAGCGCGGACCCGGCTCCTGCAATCAGACCGCAGCGTATCGGAAATCAGTGAAGATATCGGCTATGACCAGGTCAGCCATTTCATCCAACAGTTCAAGAAACGCTATGGCCTGACGCCGCTCCAGTATCGGAGGGCCTATGGCGAAAAGAAAGAGAAGAAAGCAAGGAACAATTTACTATAGAAAAATACTCCCCGTTTCCCCAATAGGAAACGGGGAGTATTTCTTATGGATTCACTAGTGTGTTAGATAAGCATGCAAAACAATTTCGCTTCTCTGCTCTATTTTTCCCTTAAGCAAGAAGCAGTTCAGCAACAATATCAAGGAACACATTGGCGCCACCGACGAGGTCCTCATCACGGGTATATTCCTTCGGATTATGGCTGATTCCCTTCACGCTCGGCACAAAAATCATGGCAGTCGGGCAGATGCGGGCCATCATTTGGGCATCCTGACCGGCGCCGCTTGTCATCCGGCAATGGATGAGGCCTCTTTTTTCTGCCATTTTCTCCGTAATCTTGCAGATGCCGTTATCAAATTCAACCGGTTCGAACCGAACCAAGCGTTCCGTATGGATTTTCACGTGGTCCGTTTCTTCCAGTTTCTTTAGATAAGCAGCAAGTGCCATTTCTTCTTCCTTTAGTTTTTCTTCATTCGGGTTCCGCACATCCACCGTAAAAACAGCCTTGGAAGGAATGACGTTAACCGCGTTCGGTTCAAGGGCCATGGTCCCCACGGTGCAGACGGTCTTACCGCTGGAAGCAAGGCAGCGTTCCCGCATAAAGACATTGACTTTGGAAGCGGCAAGGCCTGCGTCAATGCGCATATCCGTTGGCGTCGTTCCTGCATGGTTGGCCGCTCCCTCGATGCTAATGCGCTACCAGGAAATGCCTTGGAGGTTTTCAACGGCGCCAATAGAAATGCCTTTGGCATCCATGATGGGACCCTGCTCAATGTGCAGTTCGATGAATGCATAGGGTTTGATGAAACCGGGATCAACCGTTCCGCCGTACCCAATACGAGTCAATTCATCCCGCAGGATGGTTCCATCGGTTCCTACGCTGTCAAGGGCTTCGTCAAGGGATAGGTCGCCGGCATAGACCAAGGAACCCATCATGTCCGGCTGGTAACGAACGCCCTCTTCATTTGTAAACGCACCGACAACAAGCGGCCGTTTGAGCGCAGCCTTTTGTTCCTTCAAGGTGCGGACGATTTCGATGCCAGTCAAAACACCGTAGCAGCCATCATATTGTCCGGCATTGATGACCGTATCAATATGGGAGCCAATCATGAGAGGCGCTTCCTTCCTATTTTCTTCCGTTTGCCAAATGCCAAAGATATTCCCGATACGATCCACAACAACATCAAGACCGGCTTCCCTCATTTGCTTTACAACAAAATCACGGCCTTCTTTTTCCGCGTCCGATGCTGCAAGCCTCGTCCGTTCTCCAGATGCATCAATGCCAATTTTTCCCAGCATAAAGATTGAATCCAGCAGTCTTTCCTTATTGATGTCCATAATTGCCACTCCTTTTCTTTTCTAGGGCATTCGAATTTTTACTAAATTCAGTATATTTCCATTTAACCATAGTTTCTATGTCAATCATCCCCATTTTTATCAAATTCTTCCCAAATTACAGGGACACCTCGCGAGATTATGCTATACTGGTAAAAAGCAGTAAAGGAGAGTGAATCCCATGGCTCAATCGTCATTTCCCCAATGCCGACGTGAAGGCGTCCAGTATCGGATTTCGACAACCGAAAATGCACAGGAAGAAATTTGGTATTCCCAGAATGAAATTCCCATTGCCATGTTCACACAGCGTTACCAGCCCCATCTAGGGGACCATATTCCGATTCACTGGCACCAGGAAATGCAGTTGCTTTGGGTCTATGACGGCACACTTTCCTACCGCGTCAACGGCATGGAGTTTCCCCTTGACCGCAGCCAGCTTCTTTTCATCAATGATTCCATCCTGCATAGCTCCCATCCGATTACGACGGAAGTCAAGACATTATGCATCAATTTTAGAAAGGACATCTTTCCCTCTGCCCTTTGGAACCAGTTCTTGCGCCCCCTTACGGAAAATCCTTACTGCACGTATGAACTCATCAATCTAAATGCCCAATCCCTTGAGAAACTCGGCCGCTTTATCCACCATGTCGATGATTCTACAGGTCTTTTTTCCGTCACAACCTTTATTATGGAAGTCATGGAAGAAATCATGGAGACTTTTGAAGAAAGCGGTGAAGCAAAAAATACGGAAGAACGCGTGCTTTTTGATGGGATTCTCTCCTTCATCAAGGACCATTTCAGCGAATCCCTCACCATTTCACAACTGTCAACAGCCGCCCATCTCAATAAAAACAAACTGACGGCACTCTTCCAGAAATATACAGGCATGCCGCCCATCCATTTTCTTAACACCTATCGTCTTGATGAAGCACGGACCCAGCTCCTTAAGTCAGCTCGGAGCGTATCCGAGATCAGCGAGGATGTTGGCTATGGGCAGATCAGTCATTTTATCCAGCAGTTCAGGAAACGGTATGGCATGACGCCTCTGCAGTATCGGCGAACCTACAGTGGCAGAGATGAGCGCTATGAAATCACGTCACTGCTGTAGTGTGAGGTGTAGAGTTTACTTTTTCCCGCGTATGGATTGCGCTGGTTTGTGGCTGCGGCGATTCCTTACAGCTAAAGATTAATCTGTTGGTAACGGAAACAGGTTACTGGCAGGTCTTTTCGCCAGCCAAAAAGGCGCGGATCCATCCTAACAGATGTCGCTTATGCCGCACTTCCTATTTTTCAGCATAGACGCAAAAAGAGCCCTGAAGAAATGACTGAAATGTACCCTCTTTACTGGACACCCAGTAAGGAGGGTACATTTTGCGTTATACGACTGAATTTAAGCTGATGT
>OJRL01000710.1_pt1 | contig 17440 bp, 11 predicted proteins | sample 1599191 | NCBI WGS metagenome assembly OJRL01 (sample SAMN03922537, study PRJEB24848) | human gut metagenome | isolation source: stool sample | host: Homo sapiens | place: Germany | collected 2010-05
GGTGCTTTTCTGGTTCTCTTTTGGCACGCAAAAGAGAACTTAGCCTTACTGCAACCGCGCTCTACCCCCGCGCCACAGGCGCGCGAACTCACAGCAAAACTTTACTTTTTCGTCAGCGACTTCATCAGACCGCCGTCGGCGATGATCTTCTGGATGAACGGCGGGAAGGGTTCGGCCTGGAAGGTCTTGCCGGTGGTCTCATCGGTGATGACGCCGGTATCAAAGTTCACACTGACCGTATCGCCTGCGCTGATGGCGTCCACGGCCTCGGGGCATTCCATGATGGGCAGGCCGATGTTGATGCTGTTGCGGTAGAAGATGCGCGCGAAGCTCTTGGCGATGACGACGGAGATCCCGGCGGTCTTGATGGCCAGCGGTGCGTGCTCACGGGAGGAGCCGCAGCCGAAGTTCCAGCCGCCCACCATGATGTCGCCGTCCTTGACGTTGTGGATGAAGTCCTTGTCAATGTCCTCCATGCAGTGGCTGGCCAGCTCTCTGGCATCCTGCGTGTTCAGGTGGCGGGCCGGAATGATGACGTCGGTATCCACGTTATCCGGGTATTTGAAAACAGAACCGTTTGCGTTGTTCATGGGTGACTCTCCTTTTCTCAGACCGTGCGGGGGTCGGTGATGCAGCCGGTCAGTGCGCTGGCGGCAGCGGTAGCGGGCGAAGCCAGATACACCTCACTCTTGACGTGGCCCATGCGGCCCACGAAGTTGCGGTTGGTGGTGGAGACGCAGCGCTCACCCTCGGCGAGGATGCCCATGTAGCCGCCGAGGCAGGGGCCGCAGGTGGGGGTGGAGACGATGCAGCCCGCGTCGATGAAGGCCGTCGTCCAGCCGCGGAGGATGCACTCCTTGTACACGGCCATGGTGGCGGGGATGATGATGCCGCGCACGCCCTTTGCGATGTGTTTGCCCTTCAGGATGTTGTAAGCGGCTTCCATATCCTCGAGGCGGCCATTGGTGCAGCTGCCGATGACCACCTGGTCGATCTTGATGTCCCTGCCCTCGCTGGCGGGGTGGGTGTTCTCGGGCAGGTGGGGGTAGCTGACGGTGGGCTCGAGGGCAGAGAGGTCGATCTCAATGGTCTTCTCGTACTCGGCGTCCGGGTCGGCCTCATAGAACACCGGCTCGCGCTGGCTGCGGCCCTTGAGATAAGCCTTGGTCACGTCGTCCACGGGGAAGATGCCGTTCTTGGCACCGGCCTCGATGGCCATGTTGCAGATGCTCAGGCGGTCGTCCATGGAGAGGGAAGCGACGCCCGGGCCGGTGAACTCCATCGACTTATACAGCGCACCATCCACGCCGATCATCCCGATGATGTGGAGGATGAGGTCTTTGCCGGAAACTTTCGGCGGCAGCTTGCCGTTCAGCACGAACCTGATGGCGGCAGGCACCTTGAACCATGCCATGCCGGTAGCCATGCCGGCGGCCATATCGGTGGAGCCGACGCCGGTGGAGAATGCGCCCAGTGCGCCGTAAGTACAGGTGTGGCTGTCGGCGCCGATGACGCAGTCACCGGCTGTCACGATGCCTTTTTCGGGCAGCAGAGCGTGCTCGATGCCCATCTGGCCCACATCGTAGAAGTTGAGGATGTCGTACTTGTCGGCGAACTCGCGGCACTGCTTGGACTGGGTCGCGCTCTTGATGTCCTTGTTGGGAACGAAGTGGTCGAGGACGATGGCGATGTGCTCTTTGTCGAACACGCCGTTGAAGCCCGCCTTTTCGAACTCGTTGATGGCGACGGGGGTGGTGATGTCATTGCCCAGCACGATGTCGAGCTTGGCGTTGATGAGCTGGCCTGCCTTGACCTCGGCGAGGCCCGCGTGTGCGGCCAGAATTTTCTGCGTCTGGGTCATTCCCATGATGGTACTCTCCTTTTTATTGTAGCTTGTTCTCTATGGTCAGTCTCTCCTCTGTCCAACCTCTCAGCCGCCTGCAGCGTCAGCTCCCCTAGTAGGGGAGCCTCTGGCGAAACCGTTTACTTTGCGGGGAATGCCAAGGCCTCCCCTCGATAGGGGAGGTGGCATTGCGAAGCAATGACGGAGAGGTTGTGCAGAGCCGCCCCTTATTTACTCTCTTTATTTATTGTTGATCGCGCTGACCAGTGCATGGATACCGGCCACGATAATATCGGTATCGGTGCCTGCACCCCAGGTGACGATGCCGTCGCCCCACTCGAGGCCGACGTAGGAAGCTGCGCGGGAGGTGGAGCCTTCGTCCAGACTGTGCTCGGAGTAAGTTTCCAGGTGGAAGTCCATGCCGGTGGCGCTCTGGATAGCGTTTGCCACAGCATCCAGACGGCCATTGCCCACCGAGGTGACCACCTTGCGCCGGCCGTTCAGATCCAGCGTGACGGTGGCGGTGATGCCATTGACCTGTGCGAAGTGGGCCTGGACGACAGACAGGGGCTTGGACTTGTTGAGGAAGGTATCCTCGAAGATGTGGAGCACTTCGCCTGCGCTCAGCTCCTTGTGGCTGTGGTCGGACACGCTCTTGACCTTGTAGCCCAGCGCCTCGCGCATCTTGGCGGGCAGGTTGTAGCCGTAGTTCTGCTCCAGCACGAAGCCGATGCCGCCCTTGCCGCTCTGGCTGTTGATGCGGATGACGTCGGCGTCGTAGGTGCGGCCGATGTCGTGGGGGTCCACCGGGATATAGGGGCAGGTCCAGCGGTGGTCGCCCTTCTCCTTGCGATAGGCCATGCCCTTTGCAATGGCGTCCTGATGGCTGCCCGAGAAGGCGGCGAACACCAACTGGCCGGCGTAGGGGGTGCGCTCGTAGATGTGCATCCGGGTGACTCGCTCGTAGGTGGCGCAGATGGCAGGCATATCGGAGAAGTCCAGCTTCGGGTCTACGCCGTGGCTGTACATATTCATGGCGAGGGTCACAGCGTCCACGTTGCCGGTGCGCTCGCCGTTGCCGAAGAGACAGCACTCCACCCGCTGAGCGCCGGCCAGAACAGCCAGCTCTGCACAGGCGACGCCGGTGCCGCGGTCATTATGCGGGTGGGTGGAGATGATGACGCTGTCGCGGTACTTGAGGTGCTTGTCGCAATACTCAATTTGATTTGCATAGACATGGGGCATGCTCATCTCGACCGTGACCGGCAGGTTGATGATCATGGGGCGGTCGGGGGTGGGCCGCATGATGTCCAGGACCGCGTTGCAGACCTCAACGGCGTAGTCCACCTCGGTGCCGGTGAAGCTCTCGGGGCTGTACTCGAAGAGGAAGTTGCCCTCATACTCCCCGCTCAGCTGCTTGACCAGCTTTGCGCCGTCCACGGCGATCTGCTTGATCTCCTCCCTGGACTTGTGGAACACCTGCTCGCGCTGGGCGACGGAGGTGGAGTTATAGAAGTGGATGACCGCACGGGGTGCGCCCTTGACAGCCTCGAAGGTGCGGCGGATGATATGGTCGCGGCACTGGGTCAGCACCTGCACGGTGACATCGTCGGGGATCATGTTCTTCTCGATGATGGTGCGGAGGAACTCGTACTCCGTCTCGCTGGCGGCCGGGAAGCCGACTTCGATCTCCTTGAAGCCAATTTTGACCAGCATCTGGAAGAATTCCAGCTTTTCCTCGAGGCTCATGGGGACGATAAGGGCCTGATTGCCGTCGCGCAGGTCCACGCTGCACCAGATGGGAGCTTTCTCGATGTGGTCCTTCTTGACCCAGCTGTCATAACCGGCGGGGACCGGGTAATATCCCGGTGCGTACTTGGTAGCGTCCATCATTTTGTTTTCCTCCAGCTTCCTATTGACTTACGTTTTGCACTTCTGGGGAACAGCCTTGCCCTCTCAGGCGCTTCGCGCCAGCTCCCCCAAAGGGGGAGCCAAAAGCCTCTCCCTTTGGGAGAGGTGGCATTGCGAAGCAATGACGGAGAGGGCGAGGCCGTTTCCCACAAACGAAAAGGCTCCCGTCTCTCAAAGGACGAAATCCCCTGAGAGACGAGAGCCTGTAATTTCTGTTACAGGGCACCCGTGGTACCACTCTCTTTGCTGTGCCATAAGCACAGCCGCTCTGCACGATCGGCTTTTTAGGGCGAATCGCTGCCCTTATAACGGTGGGCTTCCGTCAGGGCCTACTGTCTGCTTCAGTCCTGCCGCTCAGGGGCCAGTAACCGAGACCCTCTGCACCGCCTTGCACCATCCGGCGGCTCTCTGTACGCAGAAGAAAATCGTTTTTTCCCCGTCAACGCATTTGCGCTTTGTTCAAAGTGGTCTCATTTTAGCAAAACCCGCCGCCCCTGTCAAGCAGTTTTGCTCACAATGAAAATGAAACGATTTCACATAAATAGCGGCATAAATTTTCAAAATTTGCGGGTAGATCCTATTTTTGTTGTATTATATCACCAACTATGGTAAAATAAAAATACCGCCCGAAGAGGCGGTATCCAGGTGCTGTCTGCATAAAAAGGTGGTCTAGCTTCCCCGGCAAGCTTCCGGGGGTGTGAAACCTTATTGTTGCTTCCCCCGGACGCAAACGCGAAAAAAAGGGGGGGGGGGATGACTTATGACCCTGACGGAAACTATCGCATTGCTCGGCCTGCTGGGCGGAGCAGTCTTTGTTACCTTTCAGATCTCATGGGCTATCTTCAAAGAGATACATAACAATAAGAAATGACCGCCCCAGCCTACCAAGCAAAGCGGTCATTCTTATTGTTTGACTTAGCCGAGGGAAGCTGACCATTGCGGACAGCACCTTCTTGTATGTTCAGTATAGTCAAAGTGATTCGATTTGTCAAGCGGACAGCCTCCTTGTTCCTCGGTTTTGTTAAGAATCTGCGAAGTTTTTGCAAAGTTCGCCTCGAAACGCTGGTTTCTGAAATGGCGTCGTGGTATGCTGTTTGCAACACAAGGAGGGATCCCCATGAAAGAAGTCAAGACCCCCAAAAAGCCATTGGCTATTTACTACGCCATTGTATTACTGGTGCTGATGCTGCTCAACTTCGTGCTTGTGCCGTGGATGAGCGAACGGCAGGTAAAAGAAGTGGACTACGGCACCTTCATGTCCATGACCGAGGACAAAGACATCGGCCGGGTGGATGTGGAATCGAACCAGATCATCTTTACCGATAAAGACGAAAAGCAAATTTACAAGACCGGCCTGATGAACGACCCCGACCTGACCCAGCGCCTCTACGACGCGGGGGCCGAGTTTTCCAGCGAGATCGTCGAGCAGGCTTCGCCCCTGATGAGCTTTCTGCTGAGCTTTGTGCTGCCCATCGTCCTCTTCGTCTGGCTGGGCAATCTCATGAACAAAAAGCTCATAGAAAAGGCCGGCGGCGCGAACTCGATGATGTTCGGCGGCGTGGGCAAGTCCAACGCCAAGGTCTACGTCCAGTCCACCCACGGCATCCGCTTTGCGGATGTGGCCGGCGAGGACGAGGCCAAAGAGAACTTGCAGGAGATCGTAGATTATCTGCACGACCCCAAGAAATACGAAGAGATCGGCGCCTCGATGCCCAAGGGCATCCTGCTCGTCGGCCCTCCGGGTACCGGCAAGACCATGCTGGCAAAGGCCGTGGCGGGCGAATCCAACGTGCCGTTCTTCTCCATCTCCGGCTCGGAGTTCGTGGAGATGTTCGTGGGCATGGGCGCCTCCAAAGTCCGTGATTTGTTCAAGCAGGCCAAGGAAAAGGCCCCCTGCATCGTCTTTATCGACGAGATAGACGCCATCGGCCAGAAGCGCAACAGCGGCCAGCTGGGCGGCAACGACGAGCGTGAGCAGACCCTGAACCAGCTGCTCACCGAGATGGACGGCTTCGAGGGCAACAGCGGCGTCATCATCCTCGCGGCCACCAACCGTCCGGATTCCCTCGACCCGGCTCTGACCCGCCCCGGCCGCTTTGACCGCCGTGTTCCTGTGGAGCTGCCCGACCTCAAGGGCCGCGAAGAGATCCTGAAGGTCCACGCCAGGAAAGTCGCTCTTGCCCCCGGCATCGACTTCAACACCGTGGCCCGGATGGCCTCCGGTGCCTCCGGCGCAGAGCTGGCCAACATCGTCAACGAAGCCGCCCTGCGGGCCGTGCGCGCCGGCCGCAAGTCGGTCACGGAAGCAGACCTTGAGGAGAGCATCGAGGTGGTCATTGCCGGCTACCAGAAGAAGAACTCCATCCTCACCGACAAGGAAAAGTGCATCGTAGCCTACCATGAGATCGGCCACGCACTGGTGGCGGCGCTTCAGAATCACTCCGCACCCGTGCAGAAGATCACCATCATCCCCCGCACCTCGGGCGCACTGGGCTACACCATGCAGGTCGAAGAGGGCAACCACTACCTGATGACCAAGGAAGAGCTGGAAAATAAGATCGCCACCCTCACCGGCGGACGTGCCGCCGAGGAAGTGGTGTTCGGCTCCATCACCACCGGCGCGTCCAACGACATCGAGCAGGCCACCAAGCTTGCCCGCGCCATGCTCACCCGTTACGGCATGAGCAAAGAGTTCGACATGGTGGCCCTGGAGACGGTGAACAACCAGTATCTGGGCGGCGACACCTCGCTGGCCTGCTCTGCCCAGACCCAGCGGGAAATCGACCAGCGGGTCGTGGACTTGGTAAAGGCCCAGCACGAAAAGGCCGTCAAGATCCTCACCGACAACCGTGCAAAGCTCGACGAGCTGGCGAAGTACCTTTATGAAAAGGAGACCATCACCGGCGACGAGTTCATGGCTATCCTTGAGGAAAAAGATTCCAGCGAAAATTAAAATAGGCTCTCTGCAATAATCCAGCCGCCGTATCCGTATTCATTACAGATACGGCGGTTTTCTGATACGCTGTACCGCGAATAAAACAGAAATCTGGGGCCTTGTCCCCTACAGGAGGATACTACTATGAGACTGCTGAACAAGAACACTGCCCGCCGCGCCGCCGCTGCTGCCGCGCTGCTGACCATGACCGCCGCCATGAGCGTGGGTGCCTTTGCCGCCGACGCCGAGGACACGACCGTTGCCGGTTATCTGCCCCCTCAGTCGTCCGAGGTCATGGTTCAGGGTGACATCGCTCTCCACTCTGACGTTCCGGTGGGGGAGGTAGACCCCAACTACGGCGGCTACGCTTCCCCGGTGGAGAACCCCATTCAGGGCAACGTGATGATGATCTCTGGCGAGACCCCTCTGCCCTCTGACACGCCGGTGGAGAAGAGCGAGGCCCGCTACACCGTCAAGGGCCTGCTGGGCAAGCAGGTGCTCTACACCGCCCGTCAGGAGGGCCGCGTGCTGACGCTGGACGCCCCCGATGACAACGCCACCTTCCGCACCACCATCCTCGACATGCAGACCCTGATGAATCAGGGCGTAAGCACTCTGGTGCTCAAGACCGGCAAGACTTCCACCACCCTGAACCTGACTCTGCTGTGCCAGGGCCAGAAGCCCGGCACCCGGGTCACTCTGCGCCACCTCGGCAGCAGCGCTCACCTCACCGTGGGCTTCCGCGGCCGCCGCGACCTCATCGTTGGCCGATAAGCTTTCCCCACTCCCCTCTTTGTTTTCCATCGATACTTTTCCCTCAGACGCAAAAGACCCCCGCTGCAAACGCAGCGGGGGTCTTACTGTTTATCAAATGGTCTCGTCCGAGCCGTTCTCGCTCTGCTCCGATGCATAGAGCACCATCAGGTGGTTTGCGGATGCTTCGAGCTGGCTCTTGGCCTGACGGAGGTTCGCTTCCTCCGTCTCGTTCATCTTCTCGGGCTTATCCTTCCGCAGGCAGCGGCGGAGGTTGGCCACATCGGCCTTGATGCGGTTCTTCTCCTCCTTGTCCAGCTCCTTCTTGCACTTGGAGAGGGCCTCGTCCACCTTGTAGGCCAGCACCTCGGCCTGATTGTGGAGGTCAAGCCGCTCTTTGCGGCGGCTGTCCTCGGCCTCGTAGGCGGCGGCGTCGGCCATGGCGCGCTGGATCTCATTCTCCGAGAGGTTCGTGCTGCCGGTGATGGTGATGTTCTGCTCCCGGCCGGTGCCGAGGTCTTTGGCCGAGACCTTCACGACGCCGTTGACGTCAATATCAAAGGTGACTTCGATCTGGGGCTTGGACGAGAAGCTGGCCCGGATGCCGTTCAGCTTGAACTTGCCGAGGCTCTTATTGTCGCGGGCGAAATGCCGCTCACCCTGCAGGACGTTGATCTCCACGCTGGTCTGCATGGGGCGGGCCGTGGTGAATATCTGGCTCTTGCGGGTGGGGATCATGCTGTTGCGGGTGATGAGGGGGGTCGCCACGCCGCCCAGTGTCTCGATGGAGAGGGTCAGCGGGGTGACGTCCATCAGCACAAGGCCCTGCGCCGCCGCACCGGAAGCGCTAGCCAGCTTGCCGCCGCCCTGCAGCAGACCGCCCTGCACAGCGGCACCCATCGCCACGCATTCGTCGGGGTTGAGGCTGTGGCTCGGCTCACAGCCCAGCAGTTCCTTCACCTGACGCTCGACGGCAGGCATCCGGGTGCTGCCGCCCACGAGAAGGACTTTGCCCAGCTGCGAGGCCGAGATGCCGGCATCCCGCAGTGCGTTCTGCACCGGGGCCACCGTCCGTGCCAGCAGGTCGCCGGTCATCATCTCGAACTGGGGGCGGGAGATGGTCAGATCCAGGTGGTGGGGGCCGTCCTTGCCCACAGCGATGAAGGGCAGATTGAGCTGGGCCGAGAGGGCGCTGGACAGCTCTTTCTTGGCCTTTTCGGCCTCTTCTTTCAGGCGTCCCATGGCGGCGGGGTCGCGGGAGAGGTCGATGCGGTCCGATTTCTTGAACTCTGCCACGGCGTATTCCACGATGCGCTGGTCGAAGTCGTCGCCGCCGAGGCGGGTATCGCCGCCGGTGGCCAGCACCGTAAAGGTGCCGTCTTCGATCTCGATGATGGAGACGTCGAAGGTGCCGCCGCCGAGGTCGTAGACCAGGATCTTCTGGGGCGCTTCGTTGTCAAGGCCGTAGGCCACGGCGGCGGCGGTAGGCTCATTGATGATGCGCAGGACGTTCAGGCCCGCGATGCGGCCCGCATCCTGGGTGGCCTTGCGCTGGCTGTCGTCAAAGTAAGCGGGGACGGTGATGACGGCCTCCGTCACCGGCTCACCCAGGTAGCTCTCGGCGTCGCGGCGTATCTTGGTCAGGATCATGGCGCTGATCTCCTGCGGAGTCAGGTCTTTGCCGTCGATGTGGACGCGGTAGTCGCTGCCCATATGCCGCTTGATGCTGGACACCGTCCGGCCGGAGTTGGTGGCAAGCTGGCGCTTTGCCGCGCCGCCCACCAGACGCTCGCCGTCTTTGGTGAAGGCCACCACGCTGGGGGTGGTGCGCTCTCCCTCCGCGTTGGTGATGACGACGGGCTTGCCGCCCTCCACCACTGCCACGCAGCTGTTCGTGGTGCCAAGGTCAATACCGATCACTCTGCTCATTCTGGTCGTCCTCTCTGTTTTTGCGACGCGCATATTTTTCCTTCAATATCATATCGGTTCCGTATGACGATTTCTTAGAGCATTTGTAAAGATTCTGTGTTTCCGCTCATTCTCTCTCGAGCAGCTGGCGGATGACGGCCTCCGTCTCGTCCAGCCAGCTCTGGGCCGTCTCGTCCCCCTCTTTTTTGCGGACGAGGAAGCCCTGCTTCGCCTCAGCCAGCTGAGCCAGCGCCTTTTTGCGGGAGATGTACTGGGTCTCATACTGGGCCACCCGCAGGCAGACCTGCGGCATATAGGCGATGTCGGGGGTGGAGGCGCAGAGCTTCTGGGCCTTGCGGTAGGCCCGCAGGGCCGCGCCGGCCCCTTTTCCCTGCACCATGGCATCGTCGCCCAGCGCCACCCATGCGGCCACATCGCCGGCGTCGGCGGCTTTTTTCCAGAGCTTGCGGGCCTGTGCAGGGCTCTTGCGGCAGCCCCGGCCCTCGTAGAGCATCTCGCCCATCATGGCAAGGCCCTCGGCGCAGCCCTCTTCGGCAGAGAGCTGATAATAATGCATCGCGTCGTCCCAGCGTTCCTCGGCCATGGCATGGTTGCCGGCCCGCAGCTCCGCTTCGCCCGGCTCATCGGTGTCATGGCCGGCGTGGAGCAGACCGTTCAAAAGCGAGCAGTCCAGCGTGGCAGAGCTGGTCCACGGGTCGATGACCACGCCGTCGATGCTGTCCGAGTCCAGCGCCATCTGCATGGCGGAAGCCAGAAGCCGTTCCGCCATGGGGCGGCTGGCCGTACCTTTATCGGCCTCCGCCATCTTCACGGAGGTGAACACCGGCAGGTAGCACCGGCCCTTCTGGGTGCGCAGGGTCCAGGGCTGCAGGTCCTTCGCTTTCTCCGCCGGGACAGGATGCTCCGCCCACGGGGCGGCCCCGTCCGGCTGGTCGGACGCAGCTTCCAGCGGCACCAGGACCCTGGTGTCCAGCTCGAGGGCATAGTTGATGGCGTTCATCAGCGCCCAGAAGCTCTCCTCGTTCTGGCCCTTATAGAGCGCTGCCACAGCCCGCTCTATCGCCGGGCAGCCCGTACCCAGCGGCCCGTATTCCGGCAGCTTTTTGCGGTCTGCCGCGCCCACCGGGCGCAGCCGCAGCCGTGCCGCACCATCTTTTGCCATTGCATCCACCATTCTTTCCGTTGAGATTCCCTTCCAGTATAGCAGGATTTTCCGGTTTTCTCAATCTCCGGAGCCGAAATCTGCTTCCGGAGCCGGTTTTCTTCGGCAAAAACATAGCATTCCTGCTGGGAGTGCGTTATAATAAGGAGCGTCTCGACTAAATGTATGAAAGAAAGGGAGTATCGAGCCTTGAACAAAATGCTTCGCTATCTCAGCGATTACAAGCGCGAGAGCGTGCTTGCACCGCTTTTCAAGATGCTGGAAGCTACGTTTGACCTGTTCGTGCCGCTCGTGATGGCCGACATCGTCAACGTGGGTATCGCGGCCCACGATTTCCACTACATCCTTGTGCGGTGCGGCATCCTGCTGCTTCTGGCCATCGTCGGCCTCGCGTGCAGCCTGACGGCCCAATACTTCTCGGCCAAAGCCGCCGTGGGTTATTCCACCGGCCTGCGTCATGCGCTGTTTGAGCACATCCAGACGCTGAGCTTTTCCGAGATGGACACCATGGGCACCAGCACCCTCATCACCCGGATGACCAGCGACGTCAATCAGGTGCAGAGCGGATTGAACCTCTTCCTCCGCCTGTTCCTGCGCAGCCCCTTCGTGGTGATTGGCGCCATGATCATGGCCTTTACGGTCAACTTCCGCGCCGCCCTCATCTTCGTGGTGGCTATCCCGCTGCTGAGCGTCGTGGTCTTCGGCGTCATGGTCATCACCCGGCCGCTCTATAAGTCGGTGCAGACCCGCCTCGACCGGGTCCTTGGCCTCACCCGCGAGAACCTGACCGGCGTGCGCGTCGTCCGCGCCTTCGACAAGGAAAAGAGCGAGGTGGACCGCTTCGAGGACGCCAATGAGCTGCTGACCAAAATGCAGCTCCATGTGGGCCACATCTCCGCCCTGATGAACCCGCTGACCTACGTTATCATCAACCTTGCCATCGTGGCACTGCTGTATGTAGGCAGCATCGAGATAAACATCGGCGGCATGGCCTCCGGTGATGTCATCGCACTGGTCAACTATATGAACCAGATCCTGGTCGAGCTGGTCAAGCTGGCCAATCTCATCGTTCAGGTGAGCAAGGCTCTGGCCTGTGCAGGCCGTGTGCAGGCGGTTCTGGACACAAAGCCCGGCATGGAGTTCCCGGCCCAGCTCACCGGCAATGTTCCGGCGGAAAAGGCCGACGACGCCGTCCGTTTCGACCATGTGAGCCTGACCTACAAGGGCGCAGGCGCCCCCAGCCTCTCCGACATCAATTTCACTGCCAGGCGCGGCCAGACCATCGGCGTCATCGGCGGCACCGGCAGCGGCAAATCCAGCCTCATCAGCCTCATCCCCCGCTTCTACGACGCCACCGAGGGCAGTGTGGAGATCATGGGCCGACCGGTCCGCCAGTACCCCCGCGCCGACCTGCGCGGCAAGGTGGCTGTGGTCATGCAGAAGGCCCAGCTCTTCGGCGGCACCATCCGCTCCAACCTGCTCTGGGGCAGCCAGAATGCCTCCGACGCCGACCTCTGGGCTGCGCTGGAAACGGCACAGGCTGCGGAGTTCGTGAAAGCCAAGCCCCTCGGCCTCGACGAGCCGGTGGAGCAGGGCGGACGCAACCTCTCCGGCGGTCAGAAACAGCGTCTGACCATCGCCCGCGCCCTCGTAGGCAAGCCGGACATCCTCATCCTCGACGACAGTGCCAGCGCACTGGACTACGCCACCGACGCAGCCCTGCGGAAGGCTCTGGCCGCTCTGCCGGGCGATCTGACCGTCTTCATCGTCAGCCAGCGCGCCGCCAGCCTGCAGCACGCCGACCAGATCATCGTGCTGGACGATGGCCGCATGGTGGGCCTTGGCCGTCACGCCGAGCTGCTGGAAAGCTGCCCGGTCTACAAGGAAATTTATGAGAGCCAGTTCAAGAAAGGGGATGCGCAGAAATGAGTGCAAAAGCAAAAAGCAAGCTGACCCCTGAACAGCAGAAGGCCACCATGACCCGGGTGCTGCAGAAGATCAAGCCCTATGGCTTCTTCGTGGTGTGCAGCCTCATCGTGGCTGCTGTGAGCGTGGCGGCCCAGCTGTATATCCCCATCCTCTGCGGCAGTGCCATCGACATGATGCTGGGCAAAGGTGCCGTGGACTTCGCGGGCGTGCTGCGCATCATCTACGAGATCATCGTGGTGGCTGTTGTCGCCGCCTTTGCGCAGTGGCTGCTGAGCGTCTGTAACAACCGCATCACCTTCGCAGTCAGCCGTGACCTGCGCAACGCCGCCATGCGGAAGATCCAGACCCTTCCCCTCTCTTACCTCGACAGCCATCCTTCCGGCGACATCGTGAGCCGGATGGTGGCCGATGTGGATACCTTCGCGGACGGCCTGCTGATGGGCTTCACCCAGCTGTTCTCGGGTGTGCTGACCATCCTCGGCACCCTGCTCTTTATGTTACAACAGAATGTTCCCATCACGCTGGTGGTGGTCTGCATCACCCCGCTGAGCCTCGTGGTGGCCAGCTTCCTCGCAAAGCGCAGCTACAAGTATTTCCAGAGCCAGAGCACCGTGCGCGGCGAGCAGACTGCCCTTGTCAACGAGATGATAGAGGGTCAGAAGGTCGTGCAGGCCTTCGGCCACGAGGCCCAGAGCCTCGAGGCTTTTGACGAGGTGAATGGCCGACTGCAGAACGTGAGCCTGAAGGCCATCTTCTTCTCCAGCATGACCAACCCCGCCACCCGCTTCGTCAACAACATCGTCTACGCAGGCGTCGGCCTCGTGGGCGCGATCTATGCCGTAGCCGGAGGCATCACCATCGGCCAGCTGAGCATCTTCCTGAACTACGCCAACCAGTACACCAAGCCCTTCAACGAAATTTCCGGCGTCGTGACCGAGCTGCAGAACGCTCTGGCCTGCGCGGCCCGCGTGTTCGAGCTGCTGGACGCCGAAGACCAGACCCCCGAAGCGGAGAACGCTGCAAAGCTCGTGCCGGACGGCCACGTCCAGATCGAGGACGTCTCCTTCCGCTATCTGCCCGACCGCCCGCTCATCGAGGGCCTGTCTCTGGACGTCATGCCCGGCCAGCGCATCGCCATCGTCGGCCCCACCGGCTGCGGCAAGACCACCCTCATCAACCTGCTCATGCGGTTCTATGATGTCAACGGCGGCTCCATCAAAGTCTCCGGCACCGACATCCGGGACGTGACCCGCGCCTCGCTGCGCGGCAGCTACGGCATGGTGCTGCAGGATACCTGGCTCCGGGCCGGCACCGTGCGGGAGAACATCGCCTACGGCAAGCCGGACGCCTCCCTCGACGAGGTGGTGGCTGCGGCCAAGGCAGCCCATGCCGACAGCTTCATCCGCCGCCTGCCCGAGGGCTACGACACCGTCATCGCCGAGGACGGCGGCAACATCAGCCAGGGCCAGAAGCAGCTGCTCTGCATCGCCCGCGTGATGCTCTGTCTGCCCCCGATGCTGATCCTGGACGAGGCCACCTCCTCCATCGACACCCGCACCGAGGTGCGTATCCAGGCAGCCTTTGCCCGGATGATGCAGGGCCGCACCAGCTTCATCGTGGCACACCGCCTTTCCACCATCCGGGAGGCCGACGTCATCCTCGTGATGAAGGACGGCCACATCGTGGAGCAGGGCGACCACGATACCCTGCTGGCGCAGCGCGGCTTCTACGCCAAGCTCTACAACAGCCAGTTCGAGGGCGTGGAGACCTAACGCTTCAACTGATAGCGATTCAACTTTTTAATGCAGCAGCGGTGGATTGCCTATCGCAAAGATGCCGTTTGAATGCTGCACTAATTTCTTGGCTTGCGATAAAATTTGCGATAAACGATTTTTGGAAGGAATATAATCGTGTCGAAAGATGAATATTTGATTGCAGATCCGCCCCTTAAAGCGCTGACTGTTTTTGCGATGCCGATGATCCTTGGCAGCTTTTTTCAACAAGTATACAATATGGCCGATTCCATAATCGTCGGTCAATTTGTTGGCTCCTCGGCACTTGCGGCTGTTGGTGCTTGTGCTGCACTGACCAATGTTTTTATTTGTGTGGCGCTTGGGGCCGGTGTGGGCGCAGGTGTGCTTGTAAGCCGCTGTTTTGGTGCAAAAAATTATGGTAGAATGAAAACCATTGTGTCAACATCCCTGATCAGCTTTTTGAGCTTAAGCGTTGTCCTTGGTGTCTTTGGCTTCTGCTTTTCCCATTTCATGATGAGCGGATTACAGACCCCTGCCGATATATTGGAAGAAGCAGTATTGTATCTGCGTGTCTACTTTGTGGGTTTCCCGTTTCTATTCATGTACAACATTCTTTCCACCATGTTCACTTCCATCGGTGAATCCAAAATTCCGTTGGGACTGCTGATCTTCTCATCTATCCTGAATATTTTTATGGATCTCTGGATGGTGGCCGGTCTTGGTCTGGGGGTGTTTGGCGCAGCCCTTGCGACCTTGATCGCACAAGGAATTTCTGCCGTGTTTTCGTTTTTGATCTTTCTGTCTCGGACGCGGCAATACAAGAGCTCCTTTAGCAGGTTCGACCGGCAGGAGCTGTATTCCATGCTTCGCATTGCGGTACCATCGGTTTTGCAGCAGTCCACAGTGTCTATCGGTATGATGATCGTGCAGGCAGTGGTAAATCCCTTCGGCACACAGGCACTTGCCGGGTATGCGGCAACGATGCGGGTAGAAAATGTTTTTTCGCTGATTTTCGTATCCATCGGCAATGCAGTTTCGCCGTTTGTATCCCAGAATCTTGGCGCAAAGAAAATTGAGCGTATCAAAAAAGGTTATCATGCTGCACTGGTGTTGGATCTATGCTTTGCAGTTCTTGCTTTCGTGGTCATTGAAACACTGCACACACAGATCTCCTCGTTGTTCCTGGGAAAAGACGGAACCGCGTTGGCCTATCAGGTGTCCGGTGATTATATGAGATGGCTTGGTTACTTTTTCATCTTCATGGGCATCAAGATGGCAACCGATGGCGTTCTTCGCGGACTTGGAATCATGCGGCCGTTTCTTATTGCAAATATGGTAAACCTTGCGATCCGCTTGTCTGTTGCTTTGATTTGTGCACCGCGTTTTGGCATTGCTTTTGTTTGGCTTGCAGTCCCGGCAGGTTGGCTTGCAAACTTCCTTATTTCCTATGCGGCGCTCAGAAGATCACCGTTTCTGTTGTAGTTGGTTCATTGCAGTTTCAGCTTACAACCAAAAATGAGATAGGCCACCCCTTTCGGGGAAGTCTATCTCATTTTTTTCGTTGGGGCTATTTTGCAACAGCCCCATTTTTGTTTGCTCTGTTTTATTTTTGCGGGTCGGCAATAGTTTCTTTTTTACCTGTTTTCGGCTTTCAGCACCGTTGCCTCAGCAGGCGGCGGTGTGAGGGTGGAGTGGGCCAGAATAAAGGCAGCGGCGCGGCTGGATGCGATGCGCTGGGCGGCGCGGCGGCGGTCGTTGGAAGCGAAGGTGTGCTCCCAGTCCCGCTTTGCGTCCCAGTGGACAAGCTCGTCATCCACCTCGGCTTCCGTCGGCCAGAGCCCTTCTTTCTGCGCCACCAGCAGCAGACCCATCCGGCTGCGCAGCTTGCGCTCGGCCTCGGCGTGGAGCCAGGCTCGGAATTCTTCCACCGTCTGGCCCTGCACCTTTAAGTACTGGTCGAAATTGACGCCGTTGGCCTGCATCCGCAGATTGAACTGGCGCTGCTCGGCAAAGTAGTTGCCGGCCACCAGCTGCTTGGGCAGCGGGCCGGTGACGTGTGTACCCAGCTGGGCGATGAGGGCCTGTTCGGCCACGGCGCGGGCCTGCTGGCAGCGCTGGGCATAGATGTCCTGCGTCACCTTGGCGCGGAGGGCGCGCTTGCCCTCGGCGTCGGCGGCGCGGTCTTCGTCACCGTGGCGGCGGTTTATTTCAAGCTCGATGGTCAGCTCCCGGATGGGCCGGGGCTGGACGGGCTGGGTAAAGCCGGTGTACTCTCCCAGTTCCAGCGGCGGCAGGCAGAAGAACTGCGCCCCCGCCCGGAAGCCCTCGGCCCGGTTGAGCGCCAGAAGTTCAAAATCCGGGTCGGTGACGGGCTGCAGATCGTTTTCTTTCATCAGCTGAGCGAACAGAGGCGAGAAACCCTCCAGAATCGCCCGATTGACCGCCGCCGTCAGCAGGTCGTCCTCGTCCTGCGGGGCGTCCGGGGCCGCCTTTTCGGCCTGCACCGCCGCTTCCAGCTCTTCTGCTGCGGCAGAAAAGACCACCCGGCAGTCACCGGGTTCTGCCATGCCAAAATGTTCGAGTTTCATTTTCTTCTCCCCCTCTCAGCGGACGATGCCGGCCATCAGCACCAGCAGCACGATGCCCAGCACGACGTACAGCACCTCTGCACCCAGGACGGATTTGTCGCCCTCGACGTACATCTCGGCAGGGTCGTCGGGGTTATAATAAAGGGTGACGACAGCTCCCTGTGCAAGCTCTCTGCCCTTGGCAGACTTGGGGTAATGGAGGCGGTGGGTGCCGCCAGCAGTGGTGAACTCCAACAGGTAGGCTTTGCCGTCCCGGCTCTGGACGGTGCCTGCCACAGCGGCCTCGACCTTTTCGCCCCTGGTCATGAGCTTGCGGCGTCTCGACCAGCTCCGCCATGCCATGTAGAACATGATGCCTGCACCGATGAGAAAGATAATGATGTTGAACATTCGCAGTTTCCTTCTTCCGTAAATAGTCCCGCCAGGCCGCTGCCCCGCAGGGGCAATATTTATTGTATCATACTCCGCCGGATTTTTCGCCCCATTCGGCCTATACGGAATGCAACAATTTTCGCAAAAAAATTTGTCGTACTATTTTTGCAGAAAACGCTTGACTTTCTTTGCACCTGTGGTATAATAAATATCGTTCCGAGCCGAACGGCGGCGAACAAAACAGAATATGCGGATATGGCGGAA
>OJRL01000795.1_pt1 | contig 16002 bp, 14 predicted proteins | sample 1599191 | NCBI WGS metagenome assembly OJRL01 (sample SAMN03922537, study PRJEB24848) | human gut metagenome | isolation source: stool sample | host: Homo sapiens | place: Germany | collected 2010-05
GCTGGCCGCTGCCCCAACAACTCCTCCCTGTTTCCGCCACTGGCGGCGGTCGTCGCTGTTGCCCCTAGTAGGGGAGCCTCTGGCGAAGAGGCAAAGCGCCATGGAATGCCAAAGCCTCCCCTACTAGGGGAGGTGGCACGGCGAAGCCGTGACGGAGAGGTTGTACGAAGGAAGGCTTGACCGTAAGCAAAAAGCCTCTCCCTTTGGGAGAGGTGTCTGCGCAGCAGACGGAGAGGGCAAGCCCGGCAAGAAAGAGCCGCGGCGCAGCGATAGGCAGGCTCTTGGCCAGAGGGACGCTATCGCCGGCTCTACGATTCTCTGTCAGCGTCCTTGCCCTCTCAGGCGCTTGCGCGCCAGCTCTCCCAAAGGGAGAGCCTTAGACAGAGGGAAGCTTTAGAGTTTAGATATCTTTCTTTTTGGATACACCTGTGTTATACTATAATGTGTTTTGATGACCCGCGCCCGGAGATGGGCGATGGAAATAGAGAATGGGCAGTAGAGAAAGGAAATATCACGATTATGGCACAGAACGACATCGGTATCGATCTTGGTACGACGACCATCATCATCGCGCAGGAGGGGCAGGGCGTCGTGCTCAACCAGCCCAGCGTGGTGGCGGTGGATACCCGCAAGAACTGCGTGCTTGAGGCCGGCGACAAGGCCCTTGCAATGGTGGGCCGCACGCCCAACTACATCTCCGCCATCTTCCCGCTGAAGGATGGCGTCATCAGCGACCACACCATGACCCGGGAGCTCATCTGCCGCTTCGTCAATCAGGTCTACAGCTCCCACATGGTCAAGCCCCGGGTGGCCGTCTGTGTGCCTGCCGCCATCACCGGCATCGAGAGCGACGCCGTGGTGGAGGCCGTCATGGCCGCCGGTGCGCGTCAGGTCTACCTCATTGATGAGCCTATCGCCGCAGCCCTCGGCTCCGGCATCGACATCACCGTGCCGGATGGCCGGATGATCATCGACATCGGCGGCGGCACCACCGACATCGCCGTGCTGAGCCTCGGCGGCAAGGTCAAGGCCACCAGCGTCCGCGTGGCCGGCAACCACTACGACGAAGAGATCCTGAAGTTCGTGCGCAACAAGTTCAGCATCGCCATCGGCCAGCGCACCGCTGAGAGCCTGAAAAAGAACGTGGCCTGCTGCCCCCAGAAGGCAGATTTCAACGAGACCATGGAGATCAAGGGCCGCAGCCTGCTCACCGGCCTGCCCGTGCGCGTCAATGTTTCCACCGCCGACCTCTACGAGCCGGTCATGCGCCTGAGCGAGCAGATCGGCACCGCCGCTCATCAGGTGCTGGAGAAGACTCCTCCGGAGCTGGCCGGCGACATCTACCGCAACGGCGTCGTCCTCACCGGCGGCGGCGCACAGCTCCACGGCCTGCCTGAGTACCTGAGCCAGGAGCTGAAGGTGGAAGTGACCGTCTCGCCTGACCCCGTCAACTGTGTCGCGCTGGGTACGGCCATGAGCCTGCGTCTGGGCGACAAGCTGGAGACCGGCTTCATGGACGCCACCCCCCGCATGGGCCGCCGCTGAGAGGGAAGCGCTGTTCACAGAATCGTGAAAAACAACATGATTTTTGTTCATAGTTGTTGAATCGACCCGGAAAATATTGTATAATATCTTCAAATCGCTTTTTGCCGCCCGCCCCCCGGGCGGCAAAGAAAAAAGTAAATAGGAGGAAGACCATGGATTTAGGTTATGATGTGATCGTTACCATAACCGGTATGGTGCTGGTGTTTCTGATCCTCGTCCTGCTGATGGCCATCATCACGCTGGAGGGCAAGATCTTTGACGCCATGAACAACAAGAAGGCAGCTGCCAAGGCTGCTTCTGCTGCAAAGCCGGCTGCTCCTGTGAAACAGGCCGCTGCGCCCGCACCTGCAAAGGCTGCTGCCCCGCAGGTGGAGGCAGGCATCCCCGGCGACGTTGTGGCAGCCATCATGGCAGCCATCTACTCTATGGGCAACGGCAAGTATGTGCTGAAGGCAGTCCGCCGCGGCAAGAATGGCTGGGGCAAGGCTGGCGTCAACGACACCACCGCGCCCTTTTAACACAGGAGGAAAAACATGACTCAGTTTATTGATACTCTGGTCGGTATTTTCCAGAGTTCCGGTTTTGCCCGGTTCGGTGAGCCGGGCGGCTGGCTGTACGCAGTGATGATCTGCGTAGGCTGCTTCCTGCTCTACCTCGCCATCGTCAAAGAGTTCGAGCCTCTGATCCTGCTGCCCATGGCGTTCGGCATGATCCTGGCCAACCTCCCCGGCAGCGGCGTCATCCATATGCAGTATTTCGTCGGCGACGGCCTCGAGCACCCGATGTGGGTCGAGATCCTGAACAACGGCGGTCTGGCTGATATGCTCTACATGGGCGTCAAGCTGGGCATCTACCCGCCGCTGATCTTCCTCGGCATCGGCACCATGACCGACTTCGCCCCCCTGATCTCCAACCCCAAGAGCCTGCTGCTGGGCGCTGCCGCTCAGTTCGGCATCTTCGGCACCTACATCGGTGCTCGTCTGCTGGTCGCTGCCGGTCTGGTGGATTTCACCCAGAAGCAGTCTGCCGCCATCTCCATCATCGGCGGCGCAGACGGCCCCACCGCTATCTTCGTCACCTCCCGTCTGGCTCCTGAGCTGCTGGGCTCTATCGCCGTCGCGGCCTACAGCTACATGGCTCTGGTGCCTGTTATCCAGCCGCCTATCATGAAGGCTCTGACCTCCAAGAAAGAGCGTACCGTCGTGATGAAGCAGCTGCGCACCGTGACCAAGACCGAGAAGATCATCTTCCCCGTCATGGTCGCCATCGTCGTCTCCCTCATCGTGCCGGATGCCGCCGTCCTGGTCGGTATGCTGATGCTGGGCAACCTGATGAAGGAGTGCGGCGTCGTGGACCGTATCCAGAAGACCGCCGGCAATGAGCTGATGAACATCATCACCATCTTCCTGGCTCTGTCTGTTGGCTGCACCACCTCTGCAAACACTTTCCTGAACAGCCGTACCCTGTTCATCATCGTGCTGGGCCTCATCGCATTCTCCTTCGGCACTGCTGCCGGTGTTCTCTGCGGCAAGGTCATGTATATCCTGACCGGCGGCCAGGTCAACCCCCTGATCGGTTCCGCCGGCGTTTCCGCTGTGCCTATGGCTGCCCGTGTTTCTCAGAAGGTCGGCCAGAGCGAGAACCCCTCCAACTTCCTGCTGATGCACGCAATGGGCCCCAACGTGGCCGGTGTTATCGGCTCCGCCGTCGCTGCTGGTATCCTCATCAATATCTTCGGCTAAGCATTTCCTGAGATCCCCGCTCCATCGTGGTATTGACTGCGGTGGGGCGGTTTTTTGTTTGCATTGTTTTTGTGTACAACTTTTTTGAAATGTGATATACTATATTTTAAGTGATATATCCAGAAATGATTGAAAAGAACAGGTGAAACAATGGCAACAGATCTCGCACAACAATTCTGCGCTTTGCGTGATACGTATATCGAAAAGCAGTTCGGACGCCTGAACGATATGCAGCGGGAGGCGGTATTCACCACCAACGGCCCTCTGCTCATCCTCGCGGGTGCAGGCAGCGGAAAGACCACCGTGCTGGTCAACCGCATCGCCAACCTCATCCGCTTCGGCTCGGCCCACGGCTCCAGATGGACGCCCCGGGAGGTGACGGAGGACGATGTGAAAGCTCTGCGCACCGCCATCATGACCGGCACCGACGCCCCGTCGTGGCTGGACGGGATGCTACGGAAGGATGCCGTCCGGAGCTGGAACGTCATGGCCATCACCTTTACCAACAAGGCCGCCGGTGAGCTGAAAGAGCGTCTGCGCCGGATGCTGGGCGGGGAAGAGGGCGACGAGGTGTTCGCCTCCACCTTCCACTCGGCCTGCGTCCGCATTCTCCGCCGCTGGGCCGAGGAGATCGGCTACCCCCGCAGCTTTACCATCTACGACAGCGACGACTCCCAGCGTGTCATGAAGGCTGTCTACAAAGAGCTGAGCGTGGACGACAAGTTCTTCCCGGTCAAAAGCGCCATCAACCAGATGAGCCGCTGGAAAGACCAGCTCATCAGCCCGGAAGAGGCCCTGAAGACCCCGGCCCGGGACACGAAGGGCGCCCTCGCGGCCAAGGTCTACGCCGCCTACGAAAAGAAGCTCAAGGAGGCCGGTGCCTTCGACTTCGACGACCTCATCTACCAGACGGTCATCCTGCTGTCGGAGCACGAGGACGTGCGGGAGTTCTACCAGAATAAGTACAAATATCTGCTGGTGGACGAGTATCAGGACACCAGTGTGGCTCAGTTCCGGCTCGTGAGCCTGCTCACCGGCCCGGAAAAGAACATCTGCGTCGTGGGCGACGACGACCAGAGCATCTACCGCTTCCGCGGCGCGACCATTGAGAACATCCTCAACTTCGAGCGCATCTATAAAGGCACCAGGACCATCCGACTCGAGCAGAATTACCGCTCTACGTCGAATATCCTGAATGCCGCCAACTGTGTCATCCAGCACAACACCGAGCGCAAGGGCAAGACCCTCTGGACCAAGAACGGCGAGGGCGACAAGGTGCAGGTCTACACCGCCGAGAACGAGCAGGACGAGGCCAGCCATATCGCGGACGTCATCGGCCAGCACCTCAAAGAAGGCGGACATCTGGCCGACCACGCCATCCTCTACCGGATGAACGCCCAGTCGGCCCCCATCGAAAGCTACTTCACCCGTGCGGGCATCCCGCATAAGATCGTGGGCGGCCAGCGCTTCAACGACCGCAAGGAAGTCAAGGACATCCACTCCTATATGTCCATCGTGGCGAACCCCCGGGACGATGTCCGACTCCGCCGTATCATCAACGAGCCTGCGCGCAAAATCGGCACGACGACCATCGAAGTCATCGCGGATTTGGCGGCTCAGCAGGGCATCAGTATGCTGGATGTCATCTCCCATGCCGACCAGTACGCCAAGCTCAGCCGCGCTATTGCGCCGCTGTTCAAGTTCTGGGATATCTACCAGAAGCTGCAGGAATCGCTGGAAACGAAGACGCTGGATGAGTTCGCCTCCGATGTCATCGAGATCACCGGCTACCGCGCCATGCTGGAAGCCGACGCCGCCAAGGGTCACGAGGATGCCGCCGACCGTCTGCAGAACCTCGGCCAGTTGGTCAACAACGTCAAGAGCTACTGCGACCAGCACGGCGAAGATGCCTCGCTGGAAGGCTATCTGGAGGACATCGCCCTCATCAGCGACATCGACAGCTACAACGAGAGCGCCGACCAGGTGGTGCTGATGACCATCCACTCGGCCAAGGGCCTTGAGTTTCCCTATGTATTCCTCATTGGCATGGAAGAGGGGGTCTTCCCCAGTGAGATGAGCAGGTATTCCGAGGCTGACCTCGAGGAGGAGCGCCGTCTGGCCTATGTCGGCATCACCCGCGCCAAGAAGGAGCTTTACATCTCCAACAGCGTCACCCGGATGCTCTATGGCCGCACCCAGCGCAACGAGCCCAGCCGCTTTCTCCGGGAGATCGAGCCGGAGTACATCGAAGAGACCCGCAGCCCGGTGCTGGAACAGCGCTCCCGTCTGGGCGGCTGGGGCAGCGGTTACGGCAGCGATACCGTGCCGGGCGGCGCGTCGGGATACTCCGGCCCCTCCGGCTGGGGGCGTGCGGCCTCCGGTTACGGCTCGGGCTATGGCAGCCGCAGCGGCTATCTGAATAAAGAATATAACGCACCAATGTCCAATAACCGAGGCTTTGGCTCCGATCACGCGGGCCGGGGAAGTGCTTCGTCGGGTCATGGCGGCTACGACTCCGGTTCGGGAAGCAGCGGCTTCGGCTCTGGCTATGGCCGTCCGGCAGCGCCCAAAGCGCCGGTCAGACCCGCAGGCGGCGGCGTGACCTCTTCGCCCCGTCCGGCAGCGGCATCCACCGGCCCCAAGCACTATGAGCCGGGCGACATCGTGGAGCACAAGGTCTTCGGGCGCGGCAAGGTGCTGAAGGTCAAGCCCGCCGCCGGCGACCAGATCGTGGAGATCAGCTTCGAGAAGGTGGGCGTGAAGAAGACCATGGCCAACTTTGCGCCCCTTGTGAAGATAACGACGGAGGAATGAGAAAAAATGATGACTGTCCGATTGATAGCACATACGCCGGAGCCGGAGAAGGTCGTGGCGGCCGCGGCGAAGCTCTGCTACTCCGACGCCCACATCACCGACCTGCTGGACGGGCTGGATGAGGAAAGGACTGCCCGCTTCCTGACCATGCTCAGCGATCTGGGCCACGCCAGCCCCATCGAGCACGCAAGCTTCACCTTCGGCATCGAGGGCGTCAGCCGTACCCTGCTGGCCCAGATCACCCGCCACCGCATCGCGTCCTTCAGCGTCCAGAGTCAGCGGTACGTCCGTCTGGACGATTTCCGCTACGTCATCCCGCCCGAGATCGAGGCCATCCCCGAGGCAAAGGCGGCGTTCATCGAGAGCATGAACGAGGACGCCAGGCGCTACCTCGACCTCGTGCAGAAGCTGGAGGACGGCCACACCGCCCGCCTGATGGCCGAGGGTCTGCCCGAAAAGCAGGCCCGGGCCAAGGCTTCCAAGCAGGCCAACGAGGACGCCCGCTTCGTGCTGCCCAACGCCTGCGAGACCAAGATGGTGGTGACCATGAACGCCCGCAGTCTGCAGAACTTCTTCCACCTGCGCTGCTGCAACCGCGCCCAGTGGGAGATACGGCAGCTGGCCGAAGAGATGCTGCGGCTGGTCTACCCGGTGGCACCCCATATCTTCCGCACCGCCGGCCCGGCCTGCGTGTCCGGCCCCTGCCCGGAGGGCAAGATGTGCTGCGGCCGCACCACTGAGGTCCGCACCCGGTACGCCGCGCTGAAAGGGGAGAAGGCAGAATGAGCAAGGGCAGGCTTCTTGTCATCGAAGGGCTGGACGGCTCCGGCAAGGCCACCCAGGCAAAGCGGCTGGCCGCCCATCTGGCCGAGAGCGGTCGAAGGGTGATGGAGATCACATTCCCGGACTACGAGAGCGATTCCAGTGCGCTGGTAAAGATGTACCTCTCCGGCCGGTTCGGCGACAAGCCCGACGACGTCAACCCTTATGCGGCGTCCAGCTTCTATGCGGTGGACCGGTACGCCAGCTATAAGACCAGGTGGGGCAGCTTCTACGAGGCGGGCGGCATCGTCATCGCCGACCGCTACACCACGTCGAACGCGGTGCATCAGTGCTCCAAGCTCCCGCCGGAGCAGTGGAACGACTTCCTCCGCTGGGCCTTTGACTACGAATACAGGCTGCTGGGCCTGCCCGCGCCGGACGCCGTGGTGTACTTACAGGTAGACCCCGCCGTGAGCCAGAAGCTCATGACCGGCCGCTACCACGGCGACGAGAGCAGGAAGGACGTCCACGAAAAGGACATCGAATATCTGGCCCGCAGCCGCCGTGCCGCCGAGTACTGCGCGGCGCATCTGGGCTGGGCCACCGTCCATTGCACGGAAAATGGAGCCATGCGCACCATCGAGGAGATTCAGGCCGAGGTGCGGGCGCTGGCGGAAAAAGAGCTCGGATAACCGCGAAAATGGGAGGGATACTATCAATGTATCGTTTGATGCAGCCGTCGGATGAGGCGGCAGTCGTGGCACTGTGGCAGAAAGAACGCGGCGACAGCGCCGAGTTCATCAAGACTGCTCTGGAAAAGTTCGCCGGGGCGGAAAATATCTACGTCGCTGAGGAAAATGACGAGATCGTCGCTGCGGCGCTGGCGGTCCCCGTCACCCTCAAGGGACGCAGCGGCAGCTACCTCTACGGCCTCTGCGGGCAGGGAAGCCTGCTTCTGGCAGGACTCGTGGACTATCTCTGTGCGCAGCAGAAGCTGCGGGGCGCGGGCTTCACTGTGGCCGTTCCGGCCGGACAGGAGCAGGCCGCACTGCTGGAAAACAAGGGCTTCCGGCGGGCTTTTGCCCTCCGCTGCCTGCCCCGGGAGGTGTCCCGCAACCTGTGGAGTCAGGCGGAGTTCGACTCCGTGACGGCCCGCAAGCTCTATGAGCTGCGGGAGCGCTTCTATCCCGATACCGTCCAGTTCCCGCCGGAGCGGATGGCCGTCGTGCTGACCGACCTCTACGCCCGGGGCGCGACCATCGTGTCCAACGAGAAGGGCTACGGCATCTACTTCCGCCGGGAGGACACCCTCTATTTTGTGGAGCTGATGGCCGAAGATGACCGCTCCGCCGAGGTGCTGATGGAAGCGGCCCGGGAGAAGGAGGTCATCGTGGAGCGCGCCGTCATCACAGTGGGCGCGGCCCAGAACCTTTTCCTCGGCGAAGGCACCCGGCAGGACTATGGCATGATACGGTTCGACGCGGAGCCTTTCGATGTGGAAGAAAGCTATATGCGGCTGATGATGGAAAGCTGAACGGAATGGTAAAGGAGTGTGTACATGGCACACGATGCAAAACATAGAAAAAGCAGAAAAGGCGGCGCAGCGAAAATGATCCTGATCGTGCTGCTGATCCTGGTACTGGCGGCGGGCGGCTGTCTGCTGGCCATCCGAAAAGAGATCAACGGCAGCGCTTCCGCCGGCAAAACGGTGAGTGTGAGCATCCAGCAGGGCAGCGGCGTGGCAGCCATCGCCCAGAAGCTCAAGACGGCGGGCGTCATCAAGTACCCCCACGTCTTCCGCTGGTATGCAGGCAAGCAGGGCGCGGCAGGCAAGCTCCAATACGGTGAGTTCGACCTCGTCCCCGGCAGCTCCTACGACGACATCATCGAGGCACTTTCCGCCTACGCGAAGGCCGACAGCGTCCGGCTGACCTTCCCCGAGGGTACGACGGCCATCGCCATTGCGAAAAAAATGGAGGATGCCGGGCTGTGCAGCGCCGAAGACTTCCTCAAGGAGGCCAACACCGGCGACTTCAGCCAGTACAGGTTCTGGCAGTACGTCCCCGACGACAAGGACGCCCCGGACCGCTTCCTCAAGTGCGAGGGTTATCTTTTCCCGGATACCTACGATTTCCTGAAGGACGACACCGTCCATCATTACGTTGAGACGTTCTATTCTCACTTCGACAAGCAGATCACCGATGAGATGTATGCCGAGATGGAAAAGCAGGGGATGACCCTCTCCGAGGTGGTCACTCTGGCGTCCTTCGTGCAGGAGGAGGCCGGCAACGATCAGGACGATAATGTGGCGCAGGTGTTCCGCAACCGTCTGGCCGAGGGTTCGCCCTACCCCAAACTGCAGAGCAACACCTCCAGCCACGTCCAGAGCGACGCCGACAACAACTACCTCTGGAACTGGGTCGCGCCCTACTACGGCGGCTGGGACAGCATCCCGGAGAACATTCTGGAAGCCTACGACACCTACGCCTGCACCGGCCTCTCCGCCGGCCCCATCTCCAACCCCGGCATCGCGGCCATCCGCGCGGCGCTTGACCCGCAGCCCGACGATGAGGCGAAGGACGCCTATTTCTTTGTCACCGACCTTGCCGGTCACTACTACTACGCCCGCACCTACGCAGACCACCAGAAAAACTGCGATGAGGCGGCTAAAGTTAATAAAAGTATGAAGTAAAAGAGGAATACCATGTTACAGATACCGGAACTTCTGGCCCCGGCAGGCGACCTCGAGCGCCTGCGGTATGCCATCAACTACGGCGCGGACGCCGTTTACTGCGCTCTGCCCGAGTTCGGGATGCGCTCTGCACCCACCAACTTCACCCCGGAGCAGCTGAGGGAGGGCGTCATCTATGCCCACGCCCGGGGCCGCAAGGTCTACCTGACCATGAACACCCTGCCCACCAACGAGGAGGCTGACCGTCTGCCTCAGGCCATCAAGGACGCTGCCGCTGCCGGTGTGGACGCCTTCATCGTGGCCGACCTCGGCGTGTTGGACGCCTGCAAGACCTTCGCGCCCGACATCGACGTCCACATGTCCACCCAGACCGGCATCACCAACTGGGCCGCTGCCCGCGCCGCCTACAACATGGGCGCGAAGCGGGTGGTGCTGGCCCGGGAGATGACCCTGCAGGACATCGCCACCCTCCGCGACAAGACCCCGCCGGAGCTGGAAATCGAGGCTTTCGTCCACGGTGCCATGTGCATGAGCGTCTCGGGCCGCTGCCTGCTCTCCAACTACATGGCCGGCCGCGACGCAAACCGCGGCCAGTGCGCCCAGCCCTGCCGCTGGAAGTACTATCTCAGCGAGGAGACCCGCCCGGGGCAGCTCTATGAGATCGGCGAGAACGAGAACGGCAGCTACATCCTGAACGCCAACGATCTGTGTACCGCGCCCTTCCTCGACCTCATCTGCAAGGCGGGCGTGGACAGCCTCAAGATCGAGGGCCGCGCCAAGACGTTCTACTACGTCGCCAGCGTGACGGCGGCCTACCGCCGCGCCCTCGACCAGTATCTGGCCGACCCGATGAATGAGAACTTCGAGCTGCCGGAAGAGGTTTTGGCGGAGCTGACCCGCACCAGCCACCGCCACTATTCGCCCGGCTTCTACTTTGGCCGGGAGCAGGCCCGTCAGGCCACCGACAGCGCGACTTACATCCGCGAGTGGGAGTTTGTCGGTACGGTGGACGGCTGGGAGAACGGCGTCGCCAGCTGCCAGCAGCGGGGCAAGTGGAGCCTCGGCGACACGCTGGAGGTGCTCTGCCCGGATGGCCGCAGCATCCCGCTGGACCCCGAGTGGATCAAGAATGAGGCCGGTGAGCTGGTGGAGTCCACGCCCCACGCGATGGAGCGCTATACCATCCCCACCCCGGAGCTGCCGCCGATGAGCCTGCTGCGCCGGAAAGTCTGAGGATCAAAAGCAAAGCCGCCTGTCGTTCGTTGAATGACAGGCGGCTTTTATCGTTTGTTTCTATTATTCCGGCTTGACCTGCAGCTCCTGCTCGCAGTAGATGCAGCGATACCTGCCGTTGGAGCTCAGCTCAAAGATCTGGTCGCACTCTTCCTCGATGGAGGAGATGCAGCGGGGGTTCTTGCACCGCACGATGTTGACCAGACGCTTGGGGGGCTGGGGCTTTTCCTTCTTGACGGCCTTGCCGTTCTCGATGACGGTCACGCTGATGTCGGGGTCGAGATAGGCCAGCACGTCGAGGTTGAGCCAAGAGGCGTCGCCCTCCACCTTGATGATGTCCTTCCGGCCCGACTCTGCCTTATGGCTGCGGGCATTCTGGATGAGGGCCACGCTGGCAGTGCGGTTGCCCTTGATGCCCAGCAGGTCCATCAGGCCGATGGCCGTGCCTGCCTTGATATGGTCGATGACGATACCGTTCTGAATTTCATCAATGTTCAGCATCTCAGTTGCCCTCCTTTTCAGCCTTGGGGTCCTTGAGGCCCAGCAGCGTCATGATCAGCGCCATGCGGATGTAGACGGCGTTCTGCACCTGCTCAAAGTAGGCGGCGCGGGGGTCGTCGTCCACGTCCAGCGTGATCTCATTGACGCGGGGCAGGGGATGGAGCACGGCCATGTCGGGCTTGGCAAGGGCCATCTTCTCTTTGGTGAGGATATAGCTGTTCTTCAGACGGACATAGTCTTCCTCGTTGAAGAAACGCTCCTTCTGGACGCGGGTCATGTAGAGGATGTCCAGCTCGGGCATGGACTCCTCGAGGCTGCGGGTCTCCTTGTAGGGGATGTGGTTGGCCTCGAGCACGTCGGTGATGATGTAGTCCGGCACACGCAGCTCCTCGGGGCTGATGAGGACGAAGCGGATGTTCTCGCAGCGCGCCATGGTCTTGATGAGGGAGTGGACGGTGCGGCCAAACTTGAGGTCGCCGCACAGGCCGATGGTCAGGTCGTTCAGACGGCCCTTGCGGCGGCGGATGGTCATCAGGTCGGTCATGGTCTGGGTCGGGTGCTGGTGGCCGCCGTCGCCTGCGTTGATGACAGGGATGCGGGAGTACCGGCTGGCCCGCAGCGGTGCGCCCTCCTTGGGGTGGCGCATGGCCACGATGTCGGCGTAGCAGGAGACGACGCGGATGGTGTCGGCCACGCTCTCGCCCTTGGATGCACTGGAGACGGTCTCGCTCGGGAAGCCGAGGACATGTCCGCCGAGGTTCAGCATCGCGGCCTCAAAGGAAAGACGGGTACGGGTGGACGGCTCGTAGAACAGGGTGGCCAGCTTTTTGTGGGCGGCCACGTCCTGATAGGCAGCCGGGTCGGCGCAGATGCGGTCGGCCAGGTCCAGCAGAGAGGTGATCTCCTGCTGACTGAAATCCAACGGATCGATTAGATGACGCATATTCTTTTGTTTCCCTCCGTCAAAGAAGCTTTCGAAGAATCGAGAAGTCGAAGAAGTTCGTGTAGTAGCTCAACGAACGCATGACGGGATGGCAGAGCCGGTTGTAGCATATCTCATCCAGCAGCAGCATGGCCTCGCCCGGGGCCAGACGCATGGCGGCCCGGATGGACTCGTCGCCGCAGCTGGCCTTGAGGTGGGCCACATTGGAGGCCACCTGCTGGCGGCACTCCCGCTCCAGGACATCGAAGATGTCACCCGACAGGTCGATGCGGGTGTAGTCCCGGCTCCCAAACAGGGCGCGGGGCAGGTAGTCGATGGAGTAGATGACGGGGGTGGTGTCGGCGAGGATGCGCTTCTTGATGCAGATGACATCGTCGCCGGGCTCGATGGCCAGATCACGGGCCAGCTCTTCGCCTGCGCGGACGGGGTAGATCTGGATGCCGTCGGCGTGGGGGTAGCTGCCAAAGCTGCGGATGAGCGGGTAATACTCCAGCTTCTGGTCCAATCGGCTGCGCAGGTTCAGGACACTTCGGTTGACCACTGTGCCGATGCCGCGCACCCGCTCGATGTAACCCGCACGCTCCATCTCGCTCAGCGCATCGCGGATGACGGTGCGGCTGACGCTGAGCTCGGCGGCAAGGTCTACCTCAGCGGGCAGACGGTCGGTCTGTGCATAGCGGCCTGTGCGCAGTTCCTCCAGCAGAGCGCTGACGATGCGGTCGCTGATGACAGCACCACCCAGGCGGCTGGAAGGGGATAAGCTGGAATCTCTCATGGTTCGTTTCCTCCGGTACACGGGCAGGGCGGCCCTGCCTGGACTTCCGAAAAAGCTGTGCCTGAGCACAAAAGCTTTTCCTGCAAATATTATAGCATAAATTGACAATGATTCAAACGGCATTTATACTGGAATCAGCCGGAAAGTATGATTTTATTTTGGAGGGATAGAGCAAGAATGGAAGTTCTTCTGCACAAAGTGTGCGGCCGGCCCGCAAGCCGCACCATGACCCTGCGCGCCGCTGGGCCGGAGGATGCCGCCGCCTTTTACGCCTTGCAGAACGAGGTGCGGGCCGCGATGCCCCACCCGGAGCAGTTCGTACCCGACACGCTGGAAAACATCGCCCGCTGCCTGAAAGAGGACCTGTGCATCGGCGGGTGGGACGGCGGGCGGCTGGGGGCCTACTTCATCCTGCGCTACTGCGGGCAGGACGCGCACAACTACGCCGCCTTTATGGGCATCCCGCGAGAAGAGTGGGACAGCTGGGCCAACGCCGACAGCGCCATCGTCCACCCCGACTACCGGGGCAACGGTCTGCAGCGGAAGCTGCTGGAGGCGGCGCTGGCCCGGCTCCGCCCGGGCATCGTGGGCATCGGGGCCACCGTCAGCCCGGAGAATCAGTACAGCCTCAACAACGCTCTGGCCAGCGGCTTTGAGATCGTCTGCCGCCGGGAGATGTACGGCGGGTATGACCGGTATCTGCTGGCGAAGAGGCTGTAAAATGATACAGCCCCGCCTTTCTTCGGAAAGGCGGGGCTGTTCTTTTTTTGCTATGCCGGAAAAGTCGTGCTATTCATGAATCTACGCTGGTATGTCATGAAAGGGACTTGACAAAAATATAGGGGGGGGGGGGTAGAATAAAGCTGCAGAGACCCTGCAATCATTCAGGAGGTAAAAAAGTATGCGGTTACGGAAAAATATGAAGCGTGCGGCGGCAGCCGCCCTGGCCCTGAGTGTGGCGCTGTCGGCGGCAGCCCCGGCGGCACTGGCAAAGGATTATTATATCGATGACGGTGATATTACGGTGACCGTTACGGAAGACGGCGACACGTTTGTCCGTGTTGGCAAAGCAGCAACCGAAGGTGACATCGGAGTGAAAGATGACACGGACGTGGTCATCAAGGGCGGCAAGAACCCGGACAAACAAACTGAGAACAAGTCTGACGGGTCGGCAGACGAAGACACGGCAGACGAAGACACGGCGGACGAGGCTGAAGGACAGAAGCCGGTGGTGGATGCCGAGCCGGGAGAGCCTGCGGAGGAGACCGGGACGGAGTTCGTCGTCTGGCCCGAGAACGTGAACAGCGGGGAAGCCCAGAAAAAGGACGGCCCAGAGCCTGCGGATACCGAGCCGGAGACGCCGGACACGCCGGACACGCAGAAGCCCGAAGGGAAGACCGACGCCGCCACCCTCGAGGCATCGACTGAGCAAAAGTCTGTCGAGAAGGCCGCAGAGGCCGCAGATGACGACCATGACATCATGACCTATGAGGACAACACCGCGGACACGGTGACAAAGGCTGTGAACGAAGCGGTGAAGAATGTCATCAAGATCATCAATAATTGCACCAAAAAAGACACGACGGTCACGATCAAAGATGTGAATATCGATGTGAGCGGAAAGGGTCGGTTCGCGATGTTTGTACAAGGCAAAGGTGACACGACCCTGAAGCTGGTGGGGGACAATACCCTGAGGGGCGGAGATGATTCTGCAGGCTTGGAAAAAGATGATGAGCACTCGACCGGAAAACTGACCATCACAGCAGAAAATACAAGCTCCTCTTTGAACGCGTATGGCGGGCATAGCGGTGCGGGTATTGGTGGAGGAAATCAAAGAAGCACCTCGAATCTGGAAATCGCAAACGGAAAAATCCATGCAGTAGGTGGATTGCTTGGTGCAGGCATTGGCGGCGGCGGTTTCGGTGGAAATGGTGAAGTGAGCATATCCGGCGGTGAGGTAACTGCTCAAGGAGGGAATTTTGCGGCAGGTATTGGCGGTGGTGCGCAAGGTTCGGGCAAAGTTACCATCAAGAACGGAAAGGTGACAGCAAAAACGAATGGTGCTGCGGCAGCGATCGGCGGTGGTATAGGCGGATCGGGAGACGTCACCATCCTTGACGGCACGGTAACAGCTACGAAAAATTATGACAGCTACCCCGTTACAGGCATTGGAGGAGCCTCTGGCAGCACGAAAAAATCGACCGTTCGTATCCTCGGCGGTGTTGTCGATGCCGTGGGCGGCGGATATGGAAGCGGCATTGGTGGAGGCAAAGGTGGTGTAGAGGTCGAGATCGGCGGCGGTGCGCAGGTGACCGCAAAAGGCGGCCCGGGCAGTGACGGTTACGGTGCAGGCGCCGCCATCGGCACAAACGGCGAAAAAGGCGGCAAAGCCGGTAAAGAGCAGGATGTAAATGCCATCGGTGAGGGTACGGTCACCCGTGTTGACTCCAATTCGTCCGCTGATCATGAGCATGAATGGACACTTGTCTCCTCTACTCCCGCGGCTGTCGGCCAGTTGGGCGAAAAAGTGTATGAATGTTCTTGCGGCTCCACAAGGACTGTATACAAGTTTGCACTTCCGGCACCTGCGGCTGTGGAGGAGGAGCAGAACGGCAGGGTAGTTTTGACAGTTGAGGGCGCTGCCTATGAGATGCATCAGGAGGCTGCCCGCTACATCGTCACGGCAGATTCTGATACCGCCACCCTCTTCGGCTGTCTGGGCAATCTGGCAGAACTGAAAGCGCAGGGCGTAGATACCCTCGTCTTCCGCACGAAGAGCCGCGAGACGGCGCTGGACATCGATACCATGCTGTCGCTGGGCGCGGAGGACACCCTCTTCACCCTCACCCACAGCGGCAGCTCTGCCACCCTCACCGTGGGCGGCGCAGACCACAGCGAACTTATCCACTAAATAATCAACCCCCAAGGCGGAGAGCTTCCGCATCCCTCCGCTTTGTACGAAAAGCCCCCGGCACGTTCCGCATCGTGCCGGGGG
>OJRL01000797.1_pt1 | contig 15961 bp, 14 predicted proteins | sample 1599191 | NCBI WGS metagenome assembly OJRL01 (sample SAMN03922537, study PRJEB24848) | human gut metagenome | isolation source: stool sample | host: Homo sapiens | place: Germany | collected 2010-05
CTCGTCGGCAGCGTCAGATGTGTATAAGAGACAGTTGTAAAAGATGTGATTTCCCGCAACAATGTCGCAGACGAAGATGTTTTGGGTGTGGGAATCACAATTCCCGGTATTTTTGATAATGACAATAAGACACTGGTGTTCTCCCCGACCATGGGAATCCGCAATTATCCGATAGCGGAGCTTACCAAAGCAATTCCTTATACCTACCGTGCAACCAATATTACAAGGGCAAATGCGTATGCGGAATTCTGGTTTGACAGAAAATTTGAGAATCTGACGATGAATAATGTGGAGGATTTTAACCGTTCTGCGGCATCGGGTCAGTCTGATGCAAAGCTGTACGTCATGTTAAATACAGGTGTCGGCGGGGCATATATCGATAAAGAAAAATTACAGACCGGTGTGCATAACCGTTATGGCGAGTTCGGACATATGACGATTCATCCACATGGCAGAAAGTGTTTTTGTGGAAAAGAAGGCTGTTTTGAAGCATATGTGTCAGCAAGACGGCTTTCGACGGAGCAGGATTGTACGCTGGATGAATTTTTCAGCCAGTTACAGCAGGAAAATCCGCGTTTTATCAAGGTATTCGAGGAATATTTAGATGATTTGACAACGGGCATTAACAACCTGTATATTATGTGTGATGGAAATGTTGTTGTCGGCGGTCCGGTTGCAAAGTATCTGGTACCGTATCAGGATAAAATCCGCAGAATGCTGGTTGAAAAGTATTCATTTGATACGGACGGTTCGTATTTCAGTTTTGCACAGTGTACGGCAGAACAGGCAGATACCGGTGCGGCACTGATGTTTCTTGGAGATTTTATCAGTAATATCTAAGGAGTAGCGGGGCAGATATGCCACGGTGTAAAAAATGATGAATACCATGAAGAATTTCAGAAAGAATTTTAATTTAAAACACTGCGTCATAAGATTTATTATGGCGTGGTGTTTTGTCTGTCTTATAGAGGCAGTATGGATTGCGGTGACGGCAAAAAAGAAGATGAGTACTTTATCGTATGTAGGTGAAGTGCCGGTTGCTTTACATATACTGACGATTGCCGTTTTGTTTGCCGTATTGCATATCTTGTTTGAAAAAATAAAAAATATCCGGACAGAAAAAATGCTGCTGGTACTGGTAACGGTGCTGTATGCATTCACCGCAGTTATTCAGACACCGGATGTCTGGTTTTGTACCGGGATGGTGCTGTTGCTGACATTTACGTTTTCTTATGCGTTTGAGCCGGAAGCCTGTACAGATATCGATATGGATAATACAGCCGGAATGGCGACTCAGGCGGGAACATCGCAAGTCAATACGCAGAAAAAAGGCGAACTGTCCAGCAGAAGGGGTCTGCACATCATTTGTATTGTATCCGGTGTCCTTTTTGTGTTGTTTACGGGTGGCTGTACAGCATTGCGGGTGCTTGCCTATGAAGCACCGAATTTTGACTGCGGGCTGTTCTCACAGATGTTTCACTATATGAAGACAACATTTACGATGAATACAACCAGTGAGCGTGACCACCTGTTATCGCATCTGTGTGTGCATATCTCGCCGGATTTTTATCTGCTTCTGCCGTTTTATGCACTGTATTCAAAGGCAGTGACATTACAGGTCATGCAGGCAGTGGTGATTGCACTTGGGATTGTGCCCCTGCTCGGCATTTGTAAAAATCACGGCTTAACCCGCATGGAATCCGCATTGACAGTGATTGCATACTGCCTCTATCCGGTAATGAGCGGCGGTTGTTTTTACGATATCCATGAGAATCTGTTCCTGCCGCTGTTTATATTGTCTTTTTTGTATTTTCTGGAAAAGGAAAATTTAAAGGGCAGTATCATCAGTCTGATCTTACTGCTGGGGGTAAAAGAAGATGCGGCGGTGTATGCGGTGTGTATTCTTGTTTACATGCTGTTTGTCAAGAAAAAGACAGGCTGGAAGCGCCACAGTATCATGCTTGCGGCAAGTCTGCTGTATTTTATTTTTACAACGGTGCTTTTGTCGGTCATCGGGGACGGTGTCATGACATATCGCTTTGACAATATGGTGTACGGGGACAGCGGCAGTATGTCAGGCATGATCCGCACCGTGCTTGCAGACCCGGCGTATTTGGTGACACAGGTACTTACACAGGAAAAGCTTGAATTTATCATGCAGACAATGGGCGCACTGCTGTTTTTACCGCTGGTGTCAAAAAAATGGTCCCGCTATATTTTAACAGTACCCTACATTTTGTTTAATTTAATGTCGGATTACACGTATTTTCACAGCATTTATTTTCAGTATGCATTCGGTTCGGGTACACTGCTGTTTTATCTGGCAGTAGTCAATCTTTCGGAATTAAGACGGGAGCTGCGCGTGCGTGCCGTTCCGATGCTTGCAGCGGCATGTCTGCTGTTTTTCGGGGCAACGGTATATCAGAGAAGCTCGGTTATAGAACGTTATCATTCGGCATATAATCAGGAAGTTTATGCCAATTTTAACGAAGCACTGTCCCTGATTCCAAAAGATGCCGGCGTGACGGCAACCACCTTTTTGTGTCCGGCACTTTCCGACAGGGATATTCTTTATGAATTGTATTACACTGATAAAACCACAGAGTACATTGCGCTGGATCTGCGCACAGGCAGTACGGATTTTAATGTGGATGATTATTTAAATAACGACCGTTATGAAACCATTTATTATAAGGCATTTCAGATTGCAGTGTTTAGGGATTTGCAGTATAATGATGAAAAATGAGCATTGGAGGAAAGTATCAGCGATGAGAGCATGGGAAAAGAACATTAGGAGAGTAGAACCATATGTACCGGGCGAACAGCCAAAGGTGGATAATGTCATTAAGTTAAATACGAATGAGAATCCGTATCCGCCTGCACCAAAGGCATATGAGGCAGCAAAAGCATTTGATATGGATAAGTTAAGATTATACCCGGACCCGGAGTGTTCTGCACTGGTTCATTCAATTGCGCAGTATTACGGCATGGATGATAATGAGGTGTTTACCGGTGTCGGTTCGGATGATGTGCTTGCCATGTGCTTCATGACCTTTTTTAACTCCGAAAAGCCGGTATTATTCCCGGATATTTCGTATTCATTTTACAGTGTATGGGCGGATTTATACCGGATTCCGTATGAAACACCGGCGTTAAACGACAAGTTTGAGATTGTGCCGGAGGATTATTTTAAGGAAAACGGCGGTGTGATTTTCCCGAATCCGAATGCACCGACAGCCCTGCATATGGATTTGGAAAAAGTCGAAGAAATTATCCGTCACAATCAGGATGTAGTTGTCATTGTGGATGAAGCGTATATTGATTTTGACGGCAGGTCTGCAAGAGAACTGGTTCATAAATACGACAACCTGCTGGTTGTACAGACATTTTCAAAATCCCGCTCCATGGCAGGTATGCGAATCGGCTATGCATTTGGTAATAAGGATTTAATCAAGGCATTAAACAATGTGAAGTTTTCATTTAACTCTTATACAATGAATGCACCGACACTGGCATACGGCGTGGCGGCAGTGGAAGATGATGCTTATTTTAAAGAATGTGTGGAAAAAATTAAAAATACAAGAGAAGAAGCGAAAAAGCAGCTTATGGCACTTGGTTTTACTTTCCCCGATTCTACGGCAAACTTTATTTTTGCGACACATCAGCGCGTACCGGCAAAGACGATTTTTGAAGAATTAAAGAAAAGAAATATTTATGTGCGCTATTTTAACAAGCCGCGGATTGACAATTATTTAAGAATTTCCATCGGAACCGATGCGCAGATGCAGGCACTGTATGCCGCATTAAAAGAAATCGTAAATGCATAGGGCAGAGGGAAAAAGAACGGAGTAAGAAATGGCAGTCCCATTTGAAAACAGAAATTTTCAGAAAGAACTGGAAAAAAAGTTACAGGAATTACAGCAACAGGACGTAAAACATCTTTTACTGCACAGCTGTTGTGCACCGTGTAGCAGTTATGTGATTGAATATCTTTCACGATATTTTCAGATTACGGTGTTTTATTACAATCCAAATATCTCTGCGGAGGAAGAATATCGCAAGCGTGTTCTCGAACAGCAGCGTTTTATCAAAGAATTTCCGGCAAAGTATCCGGTTGATTTTGTCGAAGGTGATTATGAGCCAAGGGTCTTTTTTGATACGGTGAAAGGATACGAACAGTGTAAGGAGGGCGGCGAGCGGTGCTTTTTGTGCTATGAGCTGCGCCTAAAAAAGACGGCGCAGCTGGCGGCAGAAAAAGGATATGACTATTTTACAACCACGCTTACTATCAGTCCGTTAAAAAACAGTGTGAAACTCAATGAAATCGGACTGCGGCTCGGAGAAGAATACGGCGTGCCGTATCTGCTGTCGGACTTTAAAAAGAAAGAGGGCTATAAGCGCTCCATTGAGCTGTCAAAAGAGTATGGTCTGTACCGTCAGAATTATTGCGGATGTGCGTATTCCCGTTGATTTTTCACCGGAAAATGTTATATACTAAAGGGTAGAAAAACCGGATATTCATCATGGAAAACCGCCGGAAAACGGCAGAAATGAGGTATGATTATGGCAAAAAAATTTGCAAAGACATTAGTGGGAATCGGTGCGGCAGCAGTTGCCGGAAAAGTTGCTTACGATAAGTACAAGACCGTAAAGGAAGCTTTTACAAAAGAGGAAAATGAAAGCGTAGATGCAGAAGTTAAAAAGTACAATGCTATTTTTGAAAAGAAAGTTGTAGAAGTAGAAGATGAAGAATTTTCAGGCTGTGAAATCAAGACCGTCGGTGCAAAGGCAGTGCTTGATTTAGGTCTGGCAGTTTTTGAAAAAGACGTTTATATTAACTTTAACAGTACGGCAAGTACACTCACAATTATTCTGCCGGAAGGTGTGAATGTGGCATGTGATATTGAAAAGAGCATCAGTAGTGTGAAAAATCTTGTGGATAACGTCGACGAGGAAGGAATCCATACGGTATATGTCATCGGTAAGGCGGTTGGCAGCAGTATCGAGATTATTCCTGTGAACTTCTATATGGATGATGACGATGATTTTGAAGATACTGATGAAGATATTTTTGTAGATGAAGACAAACAGGAAGCTGCAGCAGAGAAAGAAGCGTTACAGCCATCAGAAGATAGCGAAGCAGACGACAAGCTGGATATTGAAGAAGTTGAATAACCGATGAAGTACAGGGATAAAATCATTGCATATTTAGATACGATAGAGCCGGGGACAGTTTTAAACCTCAACGGACTGTATGAGAAGCAGTTTTATAAGATGTCGCAGGCGGCATTCTTTAAGGCAATGGAGCGGCTGGTGACAGACGGGATTTTACTGCGTGCCGCAAAGGGCATGTATGTCAAAGCCGGCTCGCCAAAGGAAGCACAGGAAGCCGTGTTAAATTACTACTTCGGAGAGAATAACGACAATGGAATGTACATCGGGTATCATTTGTATCACAAGTATGGAATCACGGAAGAAAAAAGTGATGTTGTCGAACTCTATTCCAATAAAATGACAAAGCAGACGGCAAATATCGGCAATATTCATGTGAAAAGAACAACGATTGTATTAAACTATGAGAATACAAGAGTGGTGGAAGCACTGGAGATTTTAGAACATTTTGATGAAATCGAAGGCTTAAACAAACACAAATTTGCACGGTATGCCAGACAGTTTGCAACCGGTTATCAGGATGCGGCGGCAGTCTACGTCATTGAGAATATGAAGTATAAAAAGCGCACGGTTGCGTTTATGAAGAAGATTCTGGATATGTATAAAATGGAAAATTCACTGGGACAGTTTATCAGTTTTGCCACGCGTTACCGGCTTCCGGCAGTACAGCGGGTTGCAAAGTTATAGCCGGCATGATGGCAGCTTTGCCGTGGTATTCTGTAAAAAAATGAATTTAGGGCTTTACAACAGTAAAATATGTGTATATAATACGTGTTATTGCGAGAGCAATAAAAATAAAACATAAGAAGCAGAGTAGGATTGTGCGCGTTAAGTGCCGGATGAACAGGGAGTTGTCATCCGGACGAAAAGAAAGATCTTGCGGTGCACAATCCGCATCCCGCTGCTACATAAATATACATATATACATCGTGTACCTCTTTATGTAGAGCGAAGGCTACTGCAAAGGAGGTATTTTTTATGACAACATTTTTACAAAACTTCAAGGATTCTTCACAGGAATTCAAAAACGTCAGGTCACTGGTAACAGCCGCACTGCTGATTGCACTGCATACGGTTTTAGCGTACTTTGTATCGTTTCAGGTGACACCGTCCCTGCGTATTTCCGTTTCGTTTCTGGCAAATGTCGTAACGGGTGCAATGTTCGGACCGGTTGTGGGCTTTATCTGCGGCGGTGTGGGTGACATTGTGCAGTTTGTCATTAAACCGACAGGACCGTATTTCTGGGGCTGGACAATCAATGCAGCACTTGCGGGACTGATTTATGGCGCATTTTTATACAAGAAGTTCCCAAGAAAAGGGAAAGTATTTGACATTGCCTTTTTTATCCGTGTCGTACTGGTGCTGGTAATTGACACACTGCTTGTCAATGTCCTTTTAGGAACATACTGGGTTCATGTGATGTACGGAAAAGGATTTGTATTTTATCTGACGACACGCTTTATGAAAAATATCATTCAGCTGCCGGTAAATATTATCCTCACCTACTATGTCCTGTATTTTGTAAGGGTTATTAAAGAAAAAATAGAATAACGGAAATGAGGTATAGTGTGAACAAGCCATAAACGAAAGCTTGTTCACACGTCAAGTGTAACTTGACGTTGGCGGTATTGTGTCGCAGGCACCACAAAGCCGCTTTTTATCGCAGAACTGAATAAATTCAGTTCGCGATTCCTCCGGCATTAAAATGCCTGCGGAAAAGAGGTATATTATGAAAAAAATTATGATTGCATCGGATATTCACGGCTCAGCATATTATTGCAGACAGCTGCTTGAGCGTTATAAGGAAGAAAAAGCAGAACGCCTGATTCTTTTAGGAGATATTTTATATCATGGTCCGAGAAATGACCTGCCAAAGGAATATGCACCAAAGGAAGTGATTGCAATGCTTAATCCGCTGCGCAATGAAATCCTTTGTGTCCGTGGTAACTGTGATACGGAAGTTGATCAGATGGTACTCGATTTTAATGTATTATGTGAGCAGGCATTTGTCGATGTGAATGGAAAAACACTGGTACTGGCACACGGACACAAGCTGGACGAGAAAAATATTCCGGCGTTAAAAGAAGGAGATTATCTGGTATGCGGTCATACACACATTCCAAAGTGCGAAAAGCGCGGTGATTACACCTATATTAATCCGGGTTCTGTGTCTATTCCAAAAGAAGGAAGCGCACACAGCTATGTTATTTTAGAAGATCAATTTTACTGGAAAGACCTTGACGGAAATGTTTATATGACTGAAAGATAATCTACACAATAATTTATACTTTATTAATTGATTTTGTGGATAAGTATGATACAGTAGATATAGTGAAATGATAAAGAAAGGGCGCTGTTTACCGGCGCGTGTACTGCAATGGAAAGATGGAAAGAACGGATGGCACGGTTTATGATTGGCCGTTACGGCATGGACCAGCTGTCTAAGATGGTAAATTATATCAGCTTTGCTTTATTGATTCTTACTTTATTTACACATAGTATGCTGCTGTATATCCTGGCTGTGGGAGGAATTGTATATTCCTACTACCGTGCATTTTCAAGAAATATTTCAAAACGTTACAGTGAAAATCAGGCGTATTTAAAGGTGAAATACGATGTGTTAAAACGGTTCAATCAGTGGAAGATGCGTATAAAGGACAGCAAGACCCACCGCATTTTTAAATGCCCAAGCTGTTCCCAGAAAATCAGAGTGCCGCGCGGCAAAGGCAAAATTCTGATTAAGTGTCCGAAATGCCGGATTGAATTTACAAGAAAATCGTAGATTGAAAGAATAAAATTGCCAGAACAGTCTGTGACAAAAGGCATATAATAAAAGAAAAGCAAGAAAGCTGCTGTGCATAGGTGCATAGCAGCTTTTTTAGGAGCAAAATGGCAGACCAGAAACTTGAAAACCTGTTAAATATCAGCCTGCAGGCGACGAAGGAGGAACGGGAAAAGTCAGAAGAACTCGGCATCGGATATGACCCGGAGCAAAATACATGGGAGCTGATTGTGCGCTATACGGGCAGCTTAGACGGGCTGAGAATACGCTATCCGCAGATTCGGATACGGGAACTGTTAAACCAATATGCAGTGCTTATTGTGCCGGAAACGCTGGTAGATGCAGTTTCGCAGGAAACGGTCATAGAGTATGTCGAAAAACCCAAACAGCTGTATTTTGAATTACAGGCAGGCAAAGCTGTATCCTGTATCAATGCAGTACAGCAGGGGATGAATAATCCGTTTGGACTTTTCGGAAAAGGAACGATTGTTGCTGTGATTGATACTGGTATCCGCGCAGAAAGCATGGAATTCCGTAATGCGGACGGCAGTACACGCATTTTAAATATATGGGACCAGACAACCGAAACCGAGTATGACAGAAGCCAGATTGATGAAGCTTTGCAAAATGAAACAAAAGATACAGCAGGTATTCCCGGAGCGGATGTATTAGGACACGGTACACAGGTTGCTGCGATTGCCTGCGGCAGCAGCGGTGTGGCAGCTCAGGCGGACATTCTGGTAGTAAAACTGGGACTTGCGGCTAAGAACGGATTTCCACGTACGACACAGTTAATGGAAGCACTGGATTATGTAGTCAGGAAAGCGATAGATTACGGGAAACCGCTTGCGGTCAACATCAGTTTTGGCAACAATTACGGGGACCATACCGGTAGTTCTCTGTTAGAAAATTTTATTAATGATATTGCAGACAGCTGGAAATGTTCTATCTGCATCGGGAGCGGCAATGAGGGGCTGGGAGCAGTCCATACAGGCGGAACGCTGACAGAAGATACGGAAGAAACGGTTGAGCTTGCTGTCAGCAGTTATGAAACGGGACTCAGTATCCAGATATGGAAAGATTACTGGGACGATATTGCCGTGGAAATCATTGCGCCGTCCGGCAGAAATCTGGGGCGGATTCAGGAGAACAGCCGTGTCAGCCGGATCCGTTATGAAGATATGGAACTGCTTACATATTTTGGAGAACCTTCGCCGTTTAGGATTCGTCAGGAAATTTATATTGATATGATTCCACAGACAGTATATATACAATCCGGATTGTGGAAATTCAGGCTGATTCCGCGTTCTATCCGGAACGGACGGTATGATATGTGGCTGCCGGCACAGGGCGCGCTAAACTTTGGGACGGGATTTACAAGCCCTGACAGCGCATCGACATTTACCATTCCGTCTGCGGCGGCAAAAGCAGTGACAGTGGGGGCGTATGATGCGGGAACGGGCAGTGTGGCTCCGTTTTCGGGGCAGGGTTATATCGTGGAAATCGGTGGAAGCCTGATGGTAAAGCCGGAGCTTGCAGCACCCGGTGTTAATGTGCTTGTACCGTCGGTATCCGGCATGGCACGTGTGAGTGGAACGTCCTATGCCACACCTTTTGTAACAGGCAGTGCGGCACTTTTAATGGAATGGGGCATTGTGCGTGGCAATGATGCATTTCTTTATGGTGAAAAATTAAAGGCGTATCTGATTAAAGGGGCAGAACCGCTGGCGGGAGCAGCAGTGCCTGATACACAGACAGGCTGGGGAAGACTGTGCCTGAAAAACAGTCTTCCCCAGGCATAAAAGACATAATAATCAAGATATAATATCCGGGAACTAAAAAAGTGGCGTACCACAGTAAGAAGCTGTAGTGCGCCACTTTTTTAATATGTGCTTTTAAATTAAGGATTCATACAGTTCTGTAATATCAGCAACACTGGTTTCCTTTGGGTTGCCCGGACGGCATGCATCATCATAAGCAGACTGTGCAAGGAAAGGAATATCCTCTTTCTTTACAATATCTTTTAAGTTTTCAGGGATACCAACATCCTTTGCGAGCTTCTTAACAGCATCAACAGCAGCTTTGCGGTATTCTTCCTGAGTCATGGATTCAGTTCCTTCTACACCCATAGCCTGTGCGATATATTTATACTTATCACCGGTTGCTTCTGCGTTATATTCCATAACAGTCGGAAGAATAATTGCATTTGCGATACCGTGCGGTGTATCATATAATGCACCGAGTGGGTGTGCCATGGAATGTACAATACCAAGACCGACGTTTGAGAAGCCCATGCCTGCGACATACTGACCGAGTGCCATGCCTTCCCTGCCTTCCGGTGTGTTATCAACGGCACCGCGCAGAGAGCGGGAAATGATTTCGATAGCCTTTAAGTGGAACATATCGGATAATTCCCATGCACCGGCAGTAATATAACCTTCAATGGCATGTGTGAGGGCATCCATACCGGTTGCGGCAGTTAAGCCCTTTGGCATAGAAGACATCATATCCGGATCGATAAAGGCAACAACCGGAATGTCATGTGGGTCTACGCACACCATTTTACGGTTCTTTTCTGCATCAGTAATAACATAGTTAATCGTAACTTCGGCAGCAGTACCGGCAGTCGTAGGAACTGCAAAAATAGGAACAGCCTTATTTTTTGTATCAGCAACGCCCTCTAAGCTGCGTACATCAGCAAATTCAGGGTTTTTAATGATAATACCGATGGCTTTAGCTGTATCCATAGAAGAACCGCCGCCGATTGCTACGATATAATCAGCGCCGGAAGCTTTGAATGCTTCTACACCGGTCTGTACATTTTCAATCGTTGGATTCGGTTTAATGTTAGAGTACAATTCATAAGGCAGTCCGGCGCTGTCCAATACGTCCAATACCTTTTTTGAACACCGAATTTTACCAAATCCGGGTCAGAGCATACAAAAGCTTTTTTAAAAGAAACGTCCTTTTGCTTCATCTACAATGCTTTTGATTGCACCTGCACCATGATAAGAAGTTTCGTTGAGAATAAATCTGTTTGCCATAATAAAGTCCTCTCTTTCTGTTAAAACTTATATAACATCCTTTTGCTTTTAAGAAATGCAGTTTCAGGCACTGCATTTTGCAACAAAGTCATCGTGAAACTGTTTGTAAGGACAAGGACGTCCGAAGAAGAAGCCCTGACTGTAGTCGGGACCGACCTGTTGGAGGCGGATACGTTCTTCTTCTGTTTCAATGCCCTCTACACAAAGTTTCAAATCCAGATGATGTACCATGTCGCTCATTAAAGACAAGAGGTTGTAATCATACTCGTTTGACAGTGCCTTTGCAGTAAAGGAACGGTCAATTTTAATAATGTCCGGTTTTAATTCATACAGATAGTGGAAATTAGAATAACCGGTACCAAAATCATCTAATGCAAGACGGATGCCTTCGGATTTTAAAGAACCCCACAGGCTTGTAAAGCGCGGGTCGGATTCCAGCAGTCCGCTTTCTGTTAATTCAATTACGACATTAGCCGGGTTGACTTCAAATTCTTCAATGGCAGCAGCAATTTCACTGATAATGTTACTTTTCATAATTTGAATATAAGAAACATTAATACTGATTTGAAAATTTGGAATCACCCGCTGGATTTTCTTACCGCAGGCAAGTGCCTGCCGCATAATCCAGCGTCCTGCCGGAATAATCAGTCCGGTTTCTTCCAGAATCGGAATAAATTCGGCAGGAGAAATCATGCCAAGTTCTGCACAGTGGAAACGCATTAAGGTTTCAGCACCGTACAAAGTGTTGTCTTCAGCGTGAAACAGTGGCTGAAAGTAAGCTTCAAAACCTTCAAAGTGATTTAAAATAGACTGGCGCAGAATTTTTGTAATCTGTTTTTTACGCAGAAAATTTTCATAATCCTTTGAAGTGAAAATATTGTAACGGTTTTTGCCGTTGCGTTTTGCTTCATTTAAGGCAAATTCTGAAATCTTCATAATATTGGAATAAGACTTTTCCCAGACATCTGCACAATTTAAAATGCCGCCGGAAATTGTAAATACAACTTCATAGTGGTTATCTTCCACAAACTGCTGGAGCTGCTGGCGGATCCGTACATACAAAGCGCAGGCTTCATCGACAGTGCCACCCATAAAATCCACGATGACAAATTCATCTGCGACAATCCGGTAGAGCATCTGACCGGGTTTGATACAGGAAGAAATACACTGTGCGGTCTTTTTTAAGACCATATCGCCGTATTCTGTACCGAATTTTTCATTAATTTCCTTAAAATCATCAAGACCGAGCCGCAACAGATATCCGGATGGAAAGGCTGTATAATAATCCTCCAGATAAGAGCGGAGACTGGATTCGCCTAAAAGACCGCTGACATCATCGGCTTTTTGTCTGCCTCCGATTTCATTAATACAGCCAATCATATAGTGCGGAACATTCTTTTCATGTACAATATATCCACGGCAGTTAATCCATACAGGCTGCCCTTTTTTATCAATCCAGCGGTACTGCATATTGTGAAAATCTTTTCTGCCTGCAATCAAATCATTCAAATCGGTCTGCAATGCCGCAAGGTCAGGGGCATAGACAAAATGCCGGTGATTTTCAATGACATTGTGAAAAGCGGTTCCCGGAATCGGAAAACGTTCCGCTGCGTGAGGGGAAATATAATAATAGTCATTTGTAAAATCATATACATATAAATGATCATCAATGCAGGGGTTTAATAAATCAATGACTGTACAAATTTGTTCAACAGTCATATCAGGCGATGAATGTTCCATAATAAGCGGTCTCCCTATAGCTAAGCTAGTATAGTTTTATAAATGTCTTTACTAAAGATGATTATATGCCATATTGTTAGACAATGCAATGAGAAAGAGGGACTTTTTTGTTAAAATAATCTGAAAAATGTTGAATAAATAGAAATTTACATCGCTTTTACATAAAGTACACAAAAGTAAAAAGCGTGTAAATTTAAAAAATTAAAATTATATTAAAACAAATAAAAAATGGAATAATGGGTTGAAGTTTAAAACGAAATCTAGTATCTTACTATAAATAAGAAGTTATTAACAGGCATAGAAAATCAGGAGGAACATTATTTATGAAATTCAGTGGACTGACAGACCGGGAAGTTGAACATTCCAGACAGCAGTATGGGTCAAATGCAATACCGGATTCACAACCAACGACATTTTGGGAAGCGTTTAAAGAGACTTTTGGCGACCCGATGATTCGGATTCTGCTGATTATCGCAGGATTGATGATTGTTATGTGGGTACTTGGATATGCAGATATTTATGAGCCTGCGGGAACGATTGTGGCAGTATTAATTGTAGCATTTGTTTCGGCAAAGACCAGTGTGGCAAGTGATACAAAGTACAGGGAATTAAAAGGCAGTACAAAAAAGGATCAGTGTAAGGTCTACAGAAATGGTGTCATTACGGTACTTGATGTCGAAGACGTGGTTGTGGGTGACAAGATTCTTTTGCAGTCCGGGGATAAGATTCCTGCAGACGGGGTGCTGCTGTCCGGCAGTCTGCGTGTAGATAATTCTGCATTAAACGGAGAAGCGGAGGAATGTAAAAAAGAGGCAGCAGATGGCAGCACTGCATTTCCGGAGGACATTACAGGCGATACATTTGTCGATGAACATTCACTGTTTCGTGGTGCGGTCGTATTTGATGGCGAAGGAGTGTTGGATGTCCGCAAAGTCGGCTTAAAGACAATGATGGGGAAAATGGCAGAGGAAATGCAGGAGGATGAACCGGATTCTCCGTTAAAGGTCAAGCTTGGAAAGCTGGCAAATCAGATTTCGCGCTTCGGTTATATTGGCGCAGTTGTCATTGCAGTGCTTTATCTGGTACATTTTATAATTCTTGCAGGCGGGGCGTCCGCATTTTTTGCAATGGGATTTGAAGCGGTGTTTACAAAAATTGTAGAAGCCGTTTCGCTGGCAGTTGTTATTATCGTATGTGCCGTGCCGGAAGGTCTGCCATTGATGATTTCACTGGTACTGATGCAGAATACCAGTAAAATGTTAGACCATAATGTATTGGTAAGAAAAGCTGAAGGGATTGAAACAGCAGGGTCTTTAAATATTCTGTTTAGTGATAAGACAGGGACAATTACAAAGGGAAGTCTTGAAGTCGTGGAATTTTTCACGGCGGACGGAAAAACCATTCCAATAGATGAATTGAGCCGTCACAGTAAGGTAAAAGGCTACGTAGACCTTGCAATCGGCAAAAATACCCAGGCAATGTTTGACAGCCGTCATCAGGTTATCGGCGGTAATGCGACCGATCAGGCGCTGATGAAATTTATCGGTGAAAATACATTCCGCGCATTTCAGGAAGATAAGGATTGTCAGGTAACGGCATTTCAGGGCTTTAATTCCAAAAATAAATTCAGCCAGGCAAGAGTGGAAAGCTTCGGCAAGACTTTTTATAAGGGTGCACCGGAGCGTCTGCTTGCAAAGGCAGAAAAGTATCTGGATGCAGAAGGCACGGTTTGTCCGTTAGATCATGCCGCATTAAATGCAAAAATCGATGAATTGGCAGCAAAAGCAATGCGTGTACTGGCATTTGGGTATTCCGGGCGTGAACTCAAAGAAAATGAAATTCAGGATGATGTTGTTCTGATTGGCCTGGTGGGAATCCGCGATGATGTAAGAAGTGAGGCAAAAGAGGCTATCCGGGAAGTACAGGAAGCCGGTATACAGGTTGTCATGATTACAGGCGACAGACTGGAAACGGCAGTCGCCATTGCAAAAGATGCGGGACTTTTACAAAATCCGGAAGATAAGGCAATTTCATCTGCCCAGTTAAATAAAATGTCTGACGAAGAAGTGAAGCGTATGATACCGCATATCCGCGTAATTGCCCGTGCACTGCCAACAGATAAATCCAGAATGGTGCGGCTGTGTCAGGAAATGAATCTTGTTGTCGGCATGACGGGGGACGGTGTCAATGACTCTCCGGCGTTAAAGCGGGCAGATGTCGGCTTTGCCATGGGAAGTGGTACAGAAGCTGCCAAAGAAGCCGGAAAAATTGTAATATTAGATGACAATTTCAAATCTATTAAGGATGCCATCTGGTATGGAAGAACAATTTATCACAATATTTTAAAGTTCTGCCGTTTTCAGCTTGTGATTAATATGGCGGCGGTGATTATCAGTGCCGTTGCTCCATTTTTTGGAGTAGAAGAGCCGTTAAAGGTGACACATCTTTTGTTTGTCAACCTTGTTATGGACGGACTGGGGGCGATGATGCTCGGAAATGAACCGGCGCTTGAAAAATATTTAAAGGAAAAACCGCGCCGCCGCGATGAAAGTATTGTCAGCCCACAGATGATGATACAAATCGGAGTAATGGGAGTGTGGCTGGTTGTTATCAGTTTCTTATATTTAAAACTGCCGTTTTTTAAGCAGTTATTTGCAGTAGACGGACAGTATAATGTGTTGGCACAGCAGCAGCATTTAACAGGATATTTTGTATTGTTTATACTTAGTGCGTTATTTAATGGATTTAATGTCCGTGATGACGGTTTTGGAATATTTAAACGATTAAAGGAAAATCCGGATTTCTTAAAGGTTTTCTTTATCATTATTGCGGTTCAGGCATGCATCGTCAATGCAAAAAGAGTACCATTTGTGGTATTTGACTGGATTGGCAGTATGTTTAGCTGTGTACCGTTTAGCATGAAAGGCTGGATTGTGGTTGTTCTGCTTGCAATGACCATGATACCGGTAGATTTGCTCCGGAAATGTATTCAGAATACAAAGAACAGATAAAATTAAGAAAAAATGGCGGAAAGTCCGGAAAATAAAAATAGTGAAAACACACTGTTTATGCGGCTTCCCGCCGTTTTTTTTACAATAAGAGGAAATAAAAAAAGAAAAAAATCAAAAAAAGTTGAAAAATGGTGTTGACAAATACCAGACCGGGTGCTATTATAATCAAGTCGCCGCGAGCGAGGGCAACAAAAACAGCCCACAGCGGTAAC
>OJRL01000804.1_pt1 | contig 15838 bp, 15 predicted proteins | sample 1599191 | NCBI WGS metagenome assembly OJRL01 (sample SAMN03922537, study PRJEB24848) | human gut metagenome | isolation source: stool sample | host: Homo sapiens | place: Germany | collected 2010-05
CCGTAGCCGATGGAGCCGCAGCTTCCATCCTTCAGGATAGCGCGCCCTGCGCCGGTAATGATGGCGGTTTTACCAGTTAAAAAGCCCATAAGTTGTAACCTCCTGTTTCGATGTCCCTCGGTGGTCTGCCGGGGGTCGTTCTATAGCTCGAGTATATCAAAAAAGCGGAAAATTGTAAAATAGCGCTTTTGAATCGTTTTTTCTTTGCTTGAGGAATGGCTCAGACGCTCACTCGCGGTATTTTTCCATCAGTTCCTTTTGCAAAAAACTACGGCCCTGCCAGGATGCATTTCAGCGTCCCGGAAGGGCCGTGCTTTTGTTTTTCAGTGCTGGTGGAGATACGTCAGAATATCTTCCGGCTTTGCGGCCAGAGCATCGGCGCCGACGGTGGTCAGCTCTGCTTCGCCCCGGAAGCCCCAGAGAACACCCAGAGCGGGCAGACCAGCGTTGTGTCCCGTAAGGATGTCTACGTCGCTGTCGCCCACGAAAAGGGTGCTCTGCGGGTCTGCGCCGAGGTCAGCCATCAGAGAGTAGACGCCAGCCGGGTCGGGTTTGGTGGGAACACCGGGGCGGCTGCCCCGCACCAGCGAAAAGCTGTCCGGGCCAAAGTAGTGCTCGATGATCTTTCCACAAAAAGCATCTGCCTTGTTGGAAAAAACGGCGGTCTGGACGCCCTCGGCCTTCAGCGCGGCCAGCAGTTCCGGGATGCCGGGATAGGGGGCCGTTTTGTCTTCCTTATGGGCGTCATACCGGGCAGAGAACTCGGCCAGCGTGGCGGCAAGCTGTTCGGGCGTCCGGGCGTTTTCCGGGGAAAAGCGCTCTACCAGCTTCGGGATGCCGTTGCCCACGAAGTGCTTGTAGGTCTCTACTGGGAAAGTCGGCCAGCCGTGCTGGGTGCAGACCCAGTTGGCCGCGTCGGCCAGGTCGTCGATGGTGTTCAGTAAGGTGCCGTCCAAATCGAAGAGAATGGTTTTTATCATAAGAATCAGACTTCCTTTTGTTTTATGTTTTCTGTTCCAAAGCGTTGAGACAGGGCGCGGCGTCCCGCACGGGGATGCTGCGCACCTTGAGCCGCACCTGCCCGGGCAGAGCCAGCGTCAGCGTCATGCGCTGATAATGTGCCGCCCAGGGCGATTGGAGGGTGCGCAGGCAGACATCCGGGTGGAGCACACAGATGCAGTGGAGATAAACACCCTTCTGCCGCCGCAGGGTGAACCGGCCCTCCCGGAGCCAGATGCCTTCTTTCAGCCAGCCCATCAGCCCGCCCGCCAGAAAGACGGCAAATACCGCCGTCGGGATGAGCAGTGTCCCCGTGAGGGCAGGCAGGACGCTGCGGGAGACCAGCACCAGCAGCAGGCACAGCCCGAACGGGATGCCGGCAGGCGCAAAGAAGACGGCGCTGCGGTGGGTGAGGTCGTGCCGGATGTCGGGCGGCATCCGGAACTCGGGCAGCAGCTCCCGGAACAGCTCTTCCTGCCCGGAGCGGTAGACGAAAAGCGGCAGCTCCGGGCGGCAGCTGCCTGCCACCACGAACACCGGCCAGCGCTTCATGAGCCGGGCGATGGGGGAGACGCGGACGTCCGCGTAGCTTATCTCACTGCTCCGCACCCGGAACTCGAACCGGGACAGCCAGCCGCCCCGGCTGCCCAGCTGGTCGGCAGTGTGCCAGACCGTATAATGGACGGTCTGGACCAAACTGCGGGCCAGACTGATGCCGAAGAGCAACCCGGTCAGCACCAGCATCCACGCCGCACCGGCGGGCAGCCAGTGGGCCGCGAACCGGACGAGGATGTTCAGCCGGGAGAGGGCCACGGCCTCGGCGGTGAGGGGAAATGGCCGGCTCTGCCGGATGGCCAGATAGGTCAGCGCCAGCGTGGACAGGCCGTTGGCACCCAAAACTACCAGCGCGGCCCGCTCGCCCCCGGCAGGGCGGTGGCAGACCGGGTCCCGGACCGGCATCAGGCGGTCGGCAAGCTCCTGCGCGTCTTCTTTGTGCAAATAAAGGGTGACGGCTCGCTTGGCAGGCTGGCCCACCGGGTAGAGCACCACCCGGCTGGCCCCGAGCAGCCGAAAGAAGAGCGGCCGCTCGATGGTCAGCGCGGCCAGAGCTTCGCCCCGGATGATGCGCTCCTGCTTGGAGATGAACGCCCACCGCAGCCGGAGCACACCGGCCTCATCCAGCGCCCAGCTGCTGGCTTCCAGCAGGATGGAGCTGGCCCCGCAGAGGAAGAGCAGAAGCGCGGCGTCCTGCCGCAGAGCTGTGAGCAGAGCGTTCAGGCTGAATTCCAGCAGGGCGTTTGCCAGCGGCAGCAGGCAGACGACGACCGCCTTGCGCAGGAAGCGGAGGGCGGCGAGGGGATGGTAATGCCGTTGTCGGGTCATGGTGCATCCTCCGCCAGAATGTGGGCCAGAAGCCCGGCCTGCTGGGCCGAGATGGCGGGCAGAAGGAGCTTCGCACCCGGGGCCGCCACGATGAGCAGCGAGACGCCGCCCAGCCGCAGCAGGGGCGTCCGGAGCAGCCGGACGCTGGTAACAGCCCGGCGGGGAAGCACCTGACGCACCGGCAGCGCAACGCCGGAGTAGACTGTTACGGTCCGTTCCCCCAGCACGGCGGCGAAGCTGCAGGCCCGCGCCCAGAGGCAGTAGACCAGAAAACCCCAGAGCAGGCAGAAACCCGCCCCGGCGGCGACGCTCTGCCAGAACACGAAGGGCGCAGCGAACAGCCCCGGCACCGCCGCCCAGACGCAGAGGACGGCCCGGCCAGTGGGCGGGATGATGACGGCGGTGCGCCGCAGCTCCTGCTCCGTCACTTATCGCTGAGGCCCCAGGCCTCGGTCAGCTCGTGCAGGCTGTCGTCACGGGTCAGGCAGAGGATGTGGTCCCAGGGCATCAGGATCGTGCTGCCGTGGGGGATGATGAACTCGGTGTCGCGGGTGATGCTGATCAGGATGGTGTCGCCCGGGATGGGGATGTCCATGATGGCCTTGCCCGCGTAGAGGAAATTCTCGGGCAGCAAGATCTCGTTCAGGCTGGCCGTGCCGCCGCCCAGAGAGAGGAGCTGGCGGATGGTATCCGTCTCGATCTCCCGCTCGAGGATGTGGCTCAGGTTGTCGGTGCCGCAGACCACGGTGTCCACGCCGAGGGTGTGGAGCAGTTCGCGGTTCTTGGGGTTGGAGGCCCGGGCCACGGTGCGGTCTACGCCGAACTCCCGCTTGGCGATCTGGCAGGCCACGAGGTTGTCTTCGTCAGAGCCGGTCACAGCCACAAAGGCGTCGCAGCTGGAGACGTCGGCGGTGCGCAGAGTGTCCACGCTGACGGAGTCGCCGCAGATGACCGGGATGTCCAGCATATCGGCCAGCATCCGGCACTGGCTCTCCACCGGCTCGATGATGACGATCTCGTGGTGGTTGGCCAGCAGGCTCTGAGCCAGATACCGGCCCACACGCCCGCCGCCGGCAATACAAACTTTCATAATACTACCTCATTATACAAATGGTATCGGTTATTTGGCGAGAGAACGGAACACGGCCTGCTCGGTGAGGACGGTGGGGCAGATGGTGTCCAGTTCGTAAGCCTTGTGGTAGAGTACCTGCAGGTGGGGGTCGGAGACGCGGCAGATGACCTTTTCGCGCTGAAAGAGGCTCTTGGCGATCTGCGCGGCCATCAGGTTGAGGGAGTCGTCCTCGCTGACGGCGGCCACGGCGTCGCAGTTCTCGATGCCGCCCTGACGCAGTACGTCGGGGTCGGTGGGGTCGCCCACAAGGGCGTTGCCGCTGAAGGTGTAGTCGTCGAAGGCGTCCAGACGCTTGAGCTGTTCGGAGTCCTTTTCGATGATGGAGATGTCGTGGCCGATGCGCTCCAGGTCCCGCACCAGCGATGCGCCCACCTGGTCGCAGCCGATTACAAGAATGTTCATGAAATTACCTCGCTGTTATAAAAATATATTATATCTCGTTCAGATAGGAAAGCGGAAGGTTTGCTATTTTCGGCGAAGCCGTAAACCGGAGAAACGAGAAAAAAGCGCAACAGCGACGACCGCCGCCAGTGGCGGAAACAGGGAGGAGCTGTTGGGGCAGCGGCCAGCAGGATGCGAGCGGCAGCGAAGCAGACGCTGGGAGCCGCAACCCGTCTTAGCGAAGCGGCTAGCTTTTTTCCGTTTCGACTTCTCCTTTGGGGTCTGAAAGGGGCGAGTAGCCCCTTTCTCGTGGATCCCTGTCCTTGCCGCGCTAAACACACGGCATTTGCTTCGCAAACCGGACTGTCGGCATGAAAGCCCCAGTGGGGCTTTCATGGCTTCGCCACCGCCGAGCCTCTCAATCGCTGGTGGTTTTCTGGTTCTCTTTTGCCACCAAAAGAGAACATTAGTCTCCGATAAATCTACATCCCAGTATAGCATATTTTCCCCCGCAGATAAATAGAAAAGCTGTAGGGGATTCCAGAGATAAAATTTTTGAATTCCTGGTGCGCAGAGAGTCGGAATATGGTATACTGAAACAGTATGAGGATAAGGATCACAAAAGCCCGTGCGCCCGGCGTGCGGCAGGAGGAGTGCGTATATGTTTCTTGAGATCATCAAAGCGATTTTGATGGGCATCGTGGAGGGCATCACCGAGTGGCTGCCCATCTCGTCCACAGGCCATATGATCTTGCTGGAACAGGTGGTAAAGTTCAACGCCAGCGAAGAGTTCATGTCCATGTTCCGCGTGGTCATCCAGCTGGGTGCCATCCTTGCGGTGGTGGTGCTGTTCTGGGGCAGGCTGTGGCCCTTCGGCCTGCGGCATGGCCGCGTCATCTCCAAGCCCAGCGTCTGGCAGCTCTGGTTCAAGGTGGTCGCCGCCACCCTGCCGGTGCTGGTCATCAGCCCGCTGGACGACTGGATGGAGGCTCACTTCTATAACTACATCACCGTGGCCGCAATGCTCATCCTCTACGGTGTGCTGTTCCTCGTGGTGGAGAGCCGCCGCACTGCGCCCCGCGTCACCCATCTGGAACAGATCACTTACCGTGACGCCCTCATCATCGGCGTCTGGCAGATGCTGGCCATCATCCCCGGCACCTCCCGTTCCGGCGCGACCATCGTGGGCGGCCTGCTGCTGGGCCTCTCCCGCGCCTGCGTGGCGGAGTTCACCTTCTACCTCGCCATCCCGGTCATGGCGGGCGCATCCCTGCTCAAGGTGCTCAAATTCGCCGTCTCCGGTGTCACCATCACCGGCACCGAGGTGGCTGTGCTGGCGGTGGGCTGCGTGGTGGCCTTCGTGGTCAGCCTGGCGGCCATCCGCTTCCTGATGGATTACGTCAAGCGCCACAATTTCACCTTCTTCGGCATCTACCGCATCGCTCTCGGCCTTGTGGTGCTGGCCGTGGCAGCGGTGTCCGCAATGGTGTAAAACCGAACTCGGGTCTTCTGAGCCCCTCGCCCCGGCGAGGGGCTTTTCTTGCGCCTGCCCATTCAGCGTGCTATAATATTTTTCAGAGAGTATGAGCGCGGCAAACAGGAGCTGCGCACCTGAAATTGTCAAAGAAAACAGGAGGAAAAACCGATGGAAGCATCGACCGTCTACTATACCGATTTCCGCTGTCCCGTGGGTACCAGCCTCACCGATAAGCTGCGCCGCCTGTGCATCGCGGCGGGCATCAAGAACATCGACATGGAGGGCAGGTTCGTCGCCATCAAGATGCATTTCGGCGAGCTGGGTAACCTGGCCTATCTGCGCCCCAACTACGCTAAGGTGGTGGCCGATCTGTGCAAGGAGCAGGGCGGTATGCCCTTCCTGACCGACTGCAATACCCTGTATCCGGGCAGCCGAAAGAACGCCCTCGAGCACCTGACCTGCGCCCAGCTGAACGGCTTCTGGCCCATGACCACCGGCTGTCAGGTCATCATCGCCGACGGCCTGCGCGGCACCGATGAGGTGGAGGTGCCTGTGCCGAACGGCGAATACTGCAAGACCGCTAAGATCGGCCGCGCCATCATGGACGCCGACATCTTCATCAGCCTGAGCCACTTCAAGGGCCACGAGTCCACCGGCTTCGGCGGTGCCATCAAGAACATCGGCATGGGCTGCGGCTCCCGCGCCGGCAAGATGGAGCAGCACGCCTCCGGCCACCCGGCGGTGCAGGAAGACCTCTGCCGCGGCTGTCATCGCTGCGCCAAGGAGTGCGGCTCCGATGCCATCCGCTACAACGAGAAGAACAAGGCCGTCATCGACCAGGACAAGTGCAAGGGCTGCGGCCGCTGCATCGGTGCCTGCAACTTTGACGCCATCTATGCCCTGTGCGACAGCGCCAACGAGATGCTGGACCGCAAGATGGCCGAGTACGCTGCCGCCGTCTGCCATGACCGTCCCACCTTCCATATCAGCCTCGTGCAGGACATCAGCCCCAACTGCGACTGCCACGGCGAGAACGACGCGCCCATCCTGCCGGACATCGGCATGTTCGCCTCCTTCGACCCGGTGGCCCTCGACCAGGCTTGCGCTGACGCCTGCCTGAGCGCCGCTCCGCTGCCCAACAGCCAGCTGGGCCAGAACCTCGCCACCCCGGGCTGGAACTGCCACCACGACAACTTCAAGGACTCTAACCCCAACATCGAGTGGAAAGCCACCCTCGAGCAGGCCGAGAAGGTCGGCATGGGTACCCGCGCCTACACCCTCAAGAAAGTCTGATCCCGATAAAACAAAGGCCGGACGCCTCCCGCACCAAAGCGGAAAGGCGTCCGGCCCTTTCTCTGTGATTCAATACTCGCCCTTTGCCTCCGGCACGAGGGGGTCAACGACATCCTCGAGGGCGTTCCAGTCCTTCTCGGAGAAGGTCAGCTTTTTGGCGTCGAGGCCCACGTCCTCCAGACGGCCTGCCATGGCGTCCTTGTCTTCCAGCAGGGCGGCGGCGTCGTCCTTTATCATGGGCCATGCCTCGGCAAAGCCCTCCTGCTCCGAGTCGGAGAGGTTGTCGTACCACTGGGTGTAGGCGTCCTCAATGGCCGTTTCCGTGCGGGCAGAGAGGTTTGCCTCGTCGGCCCAGACCAGCAGGGTGGCTGCGGCCTGCACGCTCTTGAGGGAGCAGCCGGACACACCGGGACCCCAGCCGAGGCTGGGCTCAAAGGCGGCTGCCGTGCCGTCTACACTGAACAGTGAGTTCTCGTCGAAATCTTTGTTGAACAGCCCGGAGGTGTCGGCCTGCGCGGTGCTGCTGGGGGCGCTCTCGCTGCTGACGCTGGACGGCTCAGAAGCCGAAGAGCTTGCGTGGGAGGCGTCGCCGTTTGTTGTATTGGAGCAGCCTGCCAGCAGGCCGCACAGCAGAGCAGCACTCACAAGGAGCGAAAGGATGCGCTTTTGAGTCATAGGGGATGTCCTCCTTCTATCTGCGCCCGGCCTGCGGGCCGGGGAAAATATCTCTCTGAGACTAGTATACTGTTCTGCCGCGCGGTTGTCAATCGGCCTTGCCACGAACAAATTTTAAGGGGCCGCGCAGTGGGGCCGGATTGACCTTTCCGGCGCAGCGGGCTATAATAAAGGGTACATGAATCGTTAAAATACCAAGGAGAAAATAACCATGAAGAATGCAGCTTTTTCGATAGAGGAACTTTTCCGTTTTCTGGACGCCGGCGTCAGTGCTTTCCACTCCACGGCTGCTGCGTCCGCCATTCTGGAAGCCGAGGGCTATGTGAACTGCCCCGAGAGCGCCGCGTGGGAGCTGGCCCCCGGCGGCAAGTATTACACCACCCGCAACGGCTCTGCCGTGCTGGCATGGCGTATGCCCAAGGGTGAGCTGACCGGCTGGCACGCAGCCGCCAGCCACAGCGACTCGCCCACCTGGCGCATCAAGCAGTTCGACACGGAGGACAAGGTCTTCGCCAAGGCCGAGGTCGAGGGCTACGGCGGCATGATCATGCCCTCCTGGCTCGACCGCCCGCTGACCGTGGCAGGCCGTCTGCTGGTGCGCACCGAGAGCGGCATCGAGAGTCGTCTGGTCTGCCCCGACCGTGCGCTGGCCTGCATCCCGAACCTCTGCATCCACTTCAACCGCGACCTGAACAACGGCATGAAGTATAACCCGCAGGTCGATCTGCAGCCCATCCTCGGCGGCAGGGGCGGAAACCTGAAAGAGGTCCTGGCCGCGGAGGCCGGCGTGAAGGCCGAGGACATCCTCGACGCTGATCTGGTCCTCGCCACCCGTGAGAAGGCTGTCCGCATGGGCCTGAACGGCGAGTATTTCATGTCCGGCCGCATCGACGACCTCGAGTGCGCCTACACCACCCTGTGGGGCTTCCTGCAGGGCCGCGGCGAAGAGGAAGGCCGCGGCGACATCTGGGTCATGTTCGACAACGAAGAGGTCGGCTCCTCCAGCCGTCAGGGCGCGCAGGGTACCCTCATGGCCGACGTGCTGGCCCGCATCGAGGAGAGCATGAGCGTCAGCAGGGAGCAGAGCATCCGCGCCCGCACCAACTCTCTGGTGCTGAGCGCCGACAACGGCCACGCCACCCATCCCAACCACCCCGAAAAGAGCGACCCCGCCAACCCCGTCGTGATGGGCGGCGGCGTCCTGCTGAAGTATAATGCCCGCCAGACCTACACCACCAGCGGATTCACCGGTGCAGCCTTCACCGCCATCTGCAAGAAGGCTGGTGTGCCGGTGCAGGTGTTCGCAAACCGCGCCGATGTGCCGGGCGGCTCCACGCTGGGCAATCTGCTGGGCCATCAGATCCTGATGCCTATGGTGGACATCGGTCTGGGTCAGCTGGCCATGCACTCCGCCATGGAGACGGCAAGCTGCGCCGACGCCGAGTACATGGCAAAGGCCGTGGCAGAGTATTACAACACCCCCATCTTCCAGCCGAAGGACGGGGAGTGGAAGCTGGGCCTGTGAGCGCTGTCGTCGGGCGGTTCGCCCCCAGCCCCAGCGGGCGGCTCCATCTGGGCAACCTCGCGTGCAGCCTCCTTGCATGGCTGAGCGCCAGGAGCCGGGGCGGGCGAATCGTTCTCCGCATCGAGGATCTGGACGCGGAGCGCTGCCCCCGCAAGTACGCCGACCAGCTGGAAGAAGACCTTGGGTGGCTGGGCCTTTTCTGGGATGAGGGCGGCAGCAAGGGCGGCCCCCATGAGCCATATTACCAGAGCGAGTGCAGCGGCATCTACGCCGAGAGCTGCAAAAAGCTGGAAGCCATGGGGCTTGTCTATCCCTGCTTCTGCTCCCGCAGCCAGCTCCATGCCGCCAGTGCGCCCCATACCTCGGACGGCAACGTCGTCTATCCCGGCACCTGCCGGGGGCTGACAGCCGAAGAAATCGCCGAAAAGCGGAAAAAGAAAGCTCCTGCTTACCGCCTCATGGTGCCGGACGAGAACATCACCTTCACCGACGGCTGTATGGGCGAACATACAGAAAACCTTCTGCGCGACTGCGGTGACTTTTACCTCCGCCGCGCCGACGGCGTATTTGCGTATCAGCTGGCCGTCGTGGTGGACGACGCCCGGATGGGTGTCACCGAAGTCGTGCGCGGGGCCGACCTGCTTTCCTCTACGGCGCGGCAGCTCTATCTGTATCGGCTTCTGGACCTGCCTGCACCGGAGTTCGCCCACTGCCCGCTGCTGCTGGCGTCGGACGGGCGGCGGCTCTCCAAGCGGGACGGCGACCAGAGCCTTGAGAACCTTCGCGCCCGCTATACGGCCGAGGACATCGTGGGCCGTCTGGCCTATGCCTACGGCCTGCAGCAAGAGCCTGCGCCCCGGACGCCGGAAAGCCTCATCAAAGACTTTTCGTGGGATAAGGTGCCGAAGAAGGATATTTGTCTGCCGGAAGGGCTGTTTGAATAACTGAAACAAGAAAAGACCTTCAAGTTTTCATGAAGAGAGCTTGAAGGTCTTTTTATATTTATAAATTGCTTTTGCAGAGAGCTAAGTTCTCTTTTGCGTGCCAAAAGAGAACCAGAAAAGCACCAGCGTCTCGCGCCTGTGCGCGGGGCAGTTTTCTCTTTTGGTCAAATGGCTTTGCGCTCCGCGCGGGCCAGAGGCAGGGAGGGGTGTTTCGAATCCCCCCTCCCTACCTCTGGACTCCACTCTCCCCGCAACGAGTTAAGGGCTGCTCGCCCTTAACAATTCCAAAGAAGAAGTCGAAACGGAAAAAAGCTAGTCGCTGCGCTTAACGCTTTTTTCTCGTTTCTCCAATTTGCTGCTTCGCAGCAGACTTTACGCCTTTGCTGAACGTAAAGTCCTGCTGAAACGTAACACCCTCGGCGGAGCCGTAAACCGGAGAAGCCCAAAAAATGCGTTTAGCGAAGCGGCTAGCATTTTTGGGCTTCGACAACTCCTTCGGGGTCTGAAAGGGGCGAGCAGCCCCTTTCTCGTGGGTCCAGCGCGTCGAAATCGCTGGTGGTTTTCTGGTTCTCTTTTGACATCAAAAGAGAACAATCAGCCTTAATGAAAAAGCGCTCTGACCCGCGCACAGGCGCGACAACCATTTCTGGTTCTCTTTTGGTTCGCAAAAGAGAACTTAGCTCTGCGCAACAGCGCTCTACTCTATTATACACCAAATCCCCCTGATTTCTATGGCCAATTCCCAAAAGCCTCCATTTTCCGCCCGAGCACCACTTTGCAAGGGCGGGCGAGTGTGTTATACTTTCTATGAATGCGATTCAATCTTCCTGATGGAGGCTTTTTATGTCCACAAAGCAGCGTCTGCTTTTTATCACCACCGGCGGCACCATCGCCAGCGTCCGCACCCAGCAGGGCCTCAAGCCCGTGCTCACCAGCGAAGAGCTTCTGGCTCATCTGCCTGAGCTGAACGAGCTCTGCTGCCCCGACACGCTGGCCCTGTGCAGCATCGACAGCACCGACCTCGGCCCGGAGCACTGGCTGATGATGGCGAAGGCCGTGCAGGAGAATTATGCCCTCTACGACGGCTTCATCATCTGCCACGGCACCGACACGCTGGCCTACTCGGCGGCGGCGCTGTCCTACCTCATCCAGAACGCCGACAAGCCCGTCATCCTCACCGGCGCACAGCAGCCCATCTCCAACGAGATCACCGACGCCAAGAAAAACCTTCGCGACAGCGTCATCTGCGCCCTCGACCCCGGCAGCCGGGGCGTCATGGTGGTGTTCGGCGGCCATGTCATCGCAGGCACCCGCGCCAAGAAGAACAAGACCATCAGCTACGACGCCTTTGCCTCGGTGAATTTCCCGGCGCTGGCACTGGTACAGGGCGACCGTCTGGTGCGGTATGTGCCTTCGCCCTGGCCCACCGGCCCTGTGGAGTTTGGACGCTCGCTCAGCCCCCGCGTCTTTCTGCTCAAGCTGACGCCCGGCCTCAGCCCCGATTTGATCCCCGACATTTTCCGCCTCTACGACTGCGTCATCGTGGAGAGCTTCGGCGTAGGCGGCATCCCGCAGCGGCTGATGGACGCCTTCGCCGAGGGCCTCGGCGACTACGACAAGACCCACAAAGTACTCATCCTCACCACTCAGGTCACTTACGAGGGCAGCGACGTGGGCATCTATGAGGTGGGCAAGCGGGTCAAGAACCGCTTCCGCTTCCTCGAAGCCCACGACATGACCATCGAGGCCGTCGTGACCAAGATCATGTGGCTGCTGGCGCAGGACTGCGACAGCTTCGACCAGCTGCAGCAGCGGTTCTACCGGCAGGTCAATTTTGATACGTTCTATCACTGAGCACGAACATGGCCGTCATGACGAAATCGACGCCCTCGGTGCTGAAGGACAGGACAGCGCCGAGGGCCGCGCTGGCGACCCAGTAGATCTGGTCCAGCAGGGTGATGAAGAAGATGAACCAGCCCTTATCCACGCCCTCGGGCGGCTCTGCCGAATTTGTTTCGTTTTGCTCCCGCATTCATTTCAACCCTCCAATACAGCAATATAACAGGTTTATCTGCATTTGCAAGAGCTATTTATAAAGCAAAGAGGGTCCTGTGCGGACGCACAGGACCCTCTTTGCCTTATATCTTTTATTTCTTGGTGAGGTCTTTCGTGTAGAGGGCGCGGGTCGCATTCAGGACAGCGAGGACCATGACGCCGACATCGGCGAAGATGGCCACCCACATATTGGCGATACCCAGAGCACCCAGCAGCAGGCAGGCCGCCTTGACGGCCAGAGCAAAGACGATGTTCTGGTAGACGATGCTCTTGGTGCGGCGGGCAATGCGCATGGCGAGGGCGATCTTGGCCGGGTCGTCATCCATCAGGACGACGTCGGCGGCCTCAATGGCGGCGTCAGAGCCCAGAGCACCCATGGCGATGCCCACATCCACACGGGAAAGGACAGGGGCGTCGTTGATGCCATCGCCCACGAAGGCCAGCATCTCTTTGGGGTTCTTGGCGGCCAGGAGCTTCTCGATCTGGTCCACCTTATCGCCGGGCAGCAGGCCGGCGTGGTACTCATCGATGCCCAGCTCTGCCGAGACAGCCTTTGCCACCGGCTCTGCGTCGCCGGTGAGCATGACGGTCTTGCGGACGCCGGCCTGCTTGAGGCCCTTGATGGCCTGTGCGCTGTGGGGCTTCACCACGTCGGAGATGAGCAGATAGCCCGCATACTTGCCGTCGATGGCCACATGGACGATGGTGCCGGTCTGGGGGACATCGGGGACGGTGAGGCCCAGCTTTGCCATCAGGCGGGCATTACCGGCGGCGACCGGCTTGCCGTCCACCTTGGCGGTGACGCCGTGACCGCCCAGCTCCTCCACGTCGGTGACGCGGGCAGAGTCGATGTCCTTGCCGTAAGCAGCCTTGATGCTCAGGGAGATGGGGTGCTTCGACCAGCTCTCGGCCAGCGCAGCGGCTTCCACGAGGGAATCTTCGGTACCGCCCTCCACGGGGCAGACCTTGACGACCTTGAAGGTACCCTGGGTCAGGGTGCCGGTCTTATCGAAGACGACAACGCGGGTATCGGCCAGCTCTTCCAGATAGGTCGAGCCCTTGACGAGGATGCCGCAGGCAGAGGCGCCGCCGATGCCGCCGAAGAAGCTCAGCGGGATAGAGATGACCAGAGCGCAGGGGCAGCTGATGACGAGGAAGGTGAGGGCGCGGTAGACCCAATCGCCGAAGCGGGCGGGCTGGCCCATCAGCAGCAGAACGATGGGGGGAAGGAAGGCCAGCGCCAGCGCGCCGTAGCAGACCGCCGGGGTATACACCCGGGCAAAGCGGGTGATAAAGTTCTCGGCGCGGGCCTTTTTCATGCTGGAATTTTCCACGAGGTCGAGAATTTTAGAGACGGTGGATTCGCCGAACTCCTTGGTGGTCCTGACCTTGAGCAGGCCGCTCATGTTGACACAGCCGCTGATGATCTCATCGCCGGACCGGACATCCCGGGGCAGGCTCTCGCCGGTGAGGGCGGCGGTGTTGAGGGTGGAAGCGCCCTCGACGATGACGCCGTCGATCGGCACACGCTCACCGGGCTGGACCACGATGACGGTGCCGATCTCGACCTCATCGGGGTCCACCTGCTCTAGCTTGCCGTCCTCGCCCTCGATGTTGGCGTAGTCGGGCCGGATGTCCATCAGGGCCGAGATGCTGCGGCGGCTCTTGCCGACGGCAACGCCCTGGAACAGCTCGCCGATCTGGTAGAAGATGATAACGGCACAGCCCTCGACGTAATCGCCCAGCGCAAAGGCACCCACGGTGGCGACGGCCATCAGGAAGCATTCATCAAAGGGCTGACGGTTCTTGATGCCCAGAAGGGCCTTGTGGAGCACATCCCAGCCCACCACGAGGTAGGGGATGCAGTAGAGCAGCAGCTCCACCGACGCGGGCAGAGGCGGCAGCAGCTTGAGCACCAGCACCAGCGCCAGAGCGGCGATGATGCGGTACAGCATTTTCTTTTGTTTTTTTGTCACGGGTACCAGCCTCCTTTTGGGGCAGTTTTCTCAGATTCAACAGGTTTTCCCCACAAGGGGCTTGCTTTCCACGCTTCCCCCGGCTTTTCCACGAGGTTTTCCCGCAAAAAGCCGCAAATGCGCGTTCATTTTTCTTTTTTTGCACCCAGGATGTTGAAAACGCCGTGGAAATTGTTGAAAACTGATTTATTTTTCCACATTTTCCACGCGCATCCCGGCAGTATAAGTCGAAACTCAGATGCCGAAGATCTCGCAGTCGTCCTCGACCTTCTTGCAGGCGGAGAGGACATTCTGCATGGTAGCCTTGACGTCCGCGCCCTCATCGAACTCGACGTTCATCTTCTGGGTCATGAAGCTGACGGTGGCCTTTGCGACGCCGGCGACCGTGTTGGCGGCATCCTCCATCTTCTGGGCGCAGTTTGCGCAGTCAACTTCGATCTTGTAGCTCTTTTTCATAATAAATACCAGCCTTTCTTTCTATCTCCCCGCTCCGCCGCAGGGTGCGGCAGAGCTTGCAGCGTTTTGGGGGCATCACTCTTCGATGTGGTCCATGCCCATGGAGAGGATGCTGCGCACATGGTCATCGTCCAGCGCATAGTAAATGGTCTTGCCGTCGCGGCGGAAGCGGACGAGCTTCGAGTCCTTGAGCACCCGCAGCTGATGGCTCACCGCCGACTGGCTGAGCTGGACGGCATTTGCAATATCCTGCACGCACAGCTCATCGTCGTGAAGGGCGTAGAGTATCTTGATGCGGGTGGAATCGCCGAACACCCGGAACAAATCGGCCAGCTCGTAGAGCACCTCATCGTCCGGCAGCACCGGCGGGGCCTTGGGAAGCTTCTGTTCTGGGGCAAGAGCATTCTCAGCCATCGTTGTCATCCTTTCGCTTCAATATATGAACATCTGTTCATGTGTTCATGATAGCACGCTGTATGGCTCCTGTCAAGGGGATTTGCGCAAAAAAACAGCATTCTCTTAAAATTGATAAAACAGACTGCAAAACGCAAGAAATTTGCAGTTTTATTTTGCAGGAAGGGTGCAATTTAGGGCAAAAGAAAAAGGCATTCCTGACCGAACTGCCTTTTCCAAAGCACTGCATTCATGCCCGCTTCTTCTTTTTATCGTCCGCCGCCCACGGCAGATACATGAGGAGCAGCGCCAGCGCGGTGGCAGGCAGGAAGCCAAGGATATAATATTTTTCGCCCAGCAGGGCCGTGAAGGTGCTGGTGATGATGTTCCCGTAGGGATCATTGAGGAAATAGAAGTTGGTGTTAAGGGACTGATTCAGAAAGTAGATGGGCAGGGCAGAGCCGAACAGGAACGCCAGCACCTGCGGCACCCGCCGGGGACTGGGACGGTAGCCGCCCGCCACCAGCAGGACTGGATAGAGTACCAGCAGGGCATGGATGCTGACGGAGTGCAGATTGATGAGCGTCCACCAAGAGGGGACATCCAGCCAGCTGGGGCAGAGCAGTGCCAGCATTGCGCCCGGGATACAGAGGGCATACAGCTCCTCTTTGCACCAGTTTCTGTCCGTGATCGTGTTGTACAGACAGACGAAGACGTTGATATTGCACAGGTGCAGGGGCAGATAGCCCCAATTCCACTGGCCGGTCAGGGCCATCCCCAGCAGAAGGGCAGCTTGGTCCAGCAGGAGCAAAGCGGTGACTCCGACTAAAATGCGCCGCCGGGTGCGGGCAGAACTGCGGCGATACCACAGGGCCGCCCCCACGATGAAGGCAAGCGAAATGGCCAGCTCCATGAGGTGGACCGTGCCATACAGCGGGTAGCATCGGTAATCAGCCCCGTATTCAGCGTGGGTGATGTCGTAGGATTTCCAGAAATCGTTCATCTTCTTTTCCTCCTTATCCAGCTTATGATACCGCGTTTGGCCTCAGACGGAAAGAGTTTTGAAGGAAAATCCCGAAAACAGGTGCAATAGGGTGAGTTTTGTGGTATCCTTACAAATGTGAAATTATCTGCCGCAAACCGCGGCAT
>OJRL01000830.1_pt1 | contig 15305 bp, 10 predicted proteins | sample 1599191 | NCBI WGS metagenome assembly OJRL01 (sample SAMN03922537, study PRJEB24848) | human gut metagenome | isolation source: stool sample | host: Homo sapiens | place: Germany | collected 2010-05
AAATTTAAACAAATTATTAATCAGAATTCTGTTGCATTTGCAAGTTGAATTCAGCAAATAATAAAATGCACATCTCGTGCATTATTTCATCATCACCCTTGCCCAACAGCCACCACATGATAATAAACTCCGCGTGTTTTCCTGAATGACTTTACTCCCAGCTTCTGCAAAATACGCCCGAAATAATTAACCTGTCCGGAAGAAATCTTCATTTTACTTGCCTTTTGTATCCGCTGAAGTATATCTGCAGCAAGTAACCATTCTCCCTCTTCTTCCTCTTCCGCTACCCGGTAATACACCTGGAACAACTGCTCGATTGCCGGCGACTGCTCAAACTCCCGGTTCGCCTCCGTCATAATAGCCTCTTCCTTCTCATCAAACCAGTAGCGTTCATTACTACGCAGCAGTGCCATTGCCTGCGCATACAATTGCTCATAATCAATAGGGCGGACCACATCAATCACTCCAGTCACCTCAACACCGATAAAACGGCGACTGCCGGAAGTATCTGTCAGCAAATCTTTATGATTACTCGTTCCTATAAAAGAGGCATACCGACGGAGTTCCTCCACAGCCGAAGCATTCGGACGTCGTGTGTTGACAACAGGCTTTTGCAGAATATGCTTGAGGAAAGACTGCTGATTGATGCCAATCTGATCGAACTCATCCATATTAATCAGTAAAAAACGATTCAAATATAGCTCAGCATCCCGTTTCCTACTGAAATCAATGCTATCCGTATAATAAGCCTGCAAGCATGGAGGCAAAATCAACCGGCAAAATGTAGACTTACGATAAGCCTGTGGGCCTATCAATATAGGAGAAGTGCTATTTGCATGATTCTTTCCCATTCCACGCCAATGCGCTATCATACTAAGAAACCAACGACGAAACAATTGCGCCCAATGAGGATGATCACAAGGAACTCGTTTGGCAAGATCGCCAATATGATCCTTACCATCCCAATGAGGAAGGTCATAAAGGAATTCCTCGATAGGCTGATAAACCGGCACATGATCCGAATTCAGGTAACGTACCACGTCTTTATCCCACAGCTTAAGCCCTTCATAATGTGCATTCATTGCAATACTTGCCATCAACCGTTTATCCACCGGATGAAAATAAAAATTAAAACTGTTCCGTTCGCGACATTCCACTTGTGATGTCAACTGGTTGAAACGAAAATCATAACGCCGTTTCATAAACTCATCCATCTGCATGACAAATAATTGTTCCGGCAACAGGCTACTCTTACTCGCAAATCCCTCACAAGTGCGGTATACATTTCGTACGGTTCCCCGAACCAATGTATCGTCCTTTGGCAAACGATAATGGGCACGAGACCAGCGTACTGTATCTTCCTCAGGAATACCGGCACGGAAACAATGTCCTGCGAGGTTAATCAACAGCGATTGTTTGTCTCCTTCCGGTTGATAATCAGTCTCTTCATCCAACGCACGTGCAAAAGCAGCTTCGAAAAGGACAGAAAGCGCATTACACTTTTCATATCCCGGTGCAAGCCGTTGCAACGGTGAAGTTTCCGTTTGCACCCGTTCGCGATAAGTCACCTCACCCGGCATAGCGGCAGGCTGCTTCATATAAATAGGCATTGCTTCGGGATTAAAATACAAGTGCGGGTCAAAAGTTAAACGACAATATTGCTCCAACGAAGGTACTTTCAGCTCGATATCATAAGGAAGTTGTGGCTGATAAAATTTCACTGCCAACCGATAGGCATGCGCATGAAAAAGCTCCGCTTCTTCACTAGTTGTCGGCAAACGATCATTGGGATAAGTAAAGCGTACCCATACTTTCACAGACTTTCCGGAAGAACCGGTGAAAGCTAAGTAAGTCTGCGGAAGCTCCTTTACCCGTTCTTTCACTTCATCCGCTTCCATACGTCCGGACAAGTTGTTGACCTGAATCATCACAATTCCGTTGTATTCACTCATCGTCGTTATGCCGCCTTTGCGAAAAAAGGCGGCTGCAGGTATCAGCTTCGGCACTTTCTGTACATAGTCATTTTTATCACCCGGAAGCATAAAAGGCAGGACTTCTCTCATTTTTGAGACAGGCTGTGTTTTAGTTTCCACTTTCATTTGCTCCACGAGCTGTTTAATTCTCAACGTACGCATAGTGTTCACCTTGCCATCGTCTCTTACCAGTGTTATTCTCATTACTTTATTTATTTGTCCTGCATGTGTTTTGTAGGGCGATTATTACGACACAAATATACTGTAAATATTCCACACAAACAACTTTTCAGAGAATACTTATTTCATCTTTCTACTAGAAAAGATTTGGTTCTTCTTCAAATTCCGTGCTAGTAAAGCTCATTGAAAGGTTGATGGATAAAGGGATATCGGCATATTAGAAATAGCAAATAAATTATCCAAGCTATATGCATCTTAAAGTACCCCGGAATAGCCATGAATAAGGTTATTGAACATAAATAAGTAGCACGGAATTTGATTAAGAACCAAAGATTTTTCAATTCTATTTCTCATGTTCTCATAGATTTCAGATAAAGCACATATAATCAAAGAAGTACATTATGAGAAACGTTTTTAAAACAGGTGTTTCTCATACTATCCTCATCGATTTTCTTCAAAAAGCCGCTATTTCTCATACTCTATCAGGGTATTTCTCATAGTCAGACACAACTATTCTCCTGTTTATCCGCCAAGCTTATCTTAGAAAACAGCTAGCTATTTCTTTCATGAAAACAACTAGTTAATTACTTGTTTTTCACCTAATAATGTCGTATCTTTGAAAGAGCATCCCAATCGTTCCACTGGAGTGCACAGGCCTGTTCACTACAGTAAAAAGTTCTGTCTACTAGAGTGAAAAGAACCGTTCACTGTAGTGGAACAATCAGGATGGCGGTTGAATAATAAAAGAATAAAAGCAAGATACACTAAGAGCATCAGTACATAACATATAAATAACCATTAAATTAAAACAAAGATGGCAATACAATTCGAGTTTTATAAGAATCCCCAACCGGAAAAAGAAGGGGAAGAACCTAGTTACCACCCACGGGTGGTTAATTTTCAACATGTGACCACTCAAAAGCTGGCAAGAGAAATCCACATGGCAACTACTTTCGGGAAAGCAGAGGTAGAAGCCATGTTAATGGAATTGAGCAGATGCATGGGCAACCATCTGTGCGAGGGAGAACGAGTACATCTGGATGGAATCGGCTATTTCCAGATTACATTGCAAGCTACCGAGCCCGTGCACTCGCTTACCACTCGTGCTGACAAAGTGAAACTTAAGTCCATTAACTTCCAAGCTGATAGAGATTTAAAAGGTTTGTGCATGAGCACTCATCTACGACGTTCAAAATACAAGCCACATTCGGCTTCTCTTTCAGAAGAAGAGATCGACAAGAAACTTACTGCCTATTTTGCAACTCATCCTGTATTAACCCGTAGTAATATGCAGTCGCTCTGCAGTTTCACTCAAAGTATGGCCAGTAGGCAAATCCGTCGTCTAAAAGCAAAAGGCAACTTACAGAATATAGGTAAGCCCACACAGCCTATTTATATACCAACACCGGGACATTATGAGAAATGAGTTCAACAGGTATGAGAAATAAGCCAAATCAAGGTCTATTTGCGAATAAAACTATGAGAAATACCAATTTTAAAAGTATTTCTCATAGCTTACTTTATTAATTATCTGCTATTTAAATCAAATCTATGAGAATATGAGAAATGAATATCTTATTTCCGGCGCAGGCAGTTCAATTTTCGACCAACCACTTCTCTATATTTCTTGTTTGAGCACTGAAATTCACACCAATCTTAAAAAGTTTTCGTGAATCCGTTTCAAATGGTCGGGCATAATGTTTATCCTCTATCTGCTGCAAAGCTTCTTCTGCCGTTCCATTCAGTTTAAATTCCATGATGTAAATGAACTTATCAGTTTGCAATACCATATCCACACGGCCTTCACTCGTATGATATTCCGCTTTTACATAAAAACCGACCAGTTTACATACAATATAAAGTACATTCTGATAATGTAACTCCAGTTCGCGGGCAAGCTCGTATGGAATATCAGAAAAGAAACTTTGCAGACGACGGAAAAAAGATTCGTAATCACCAGCCTCCACTTCACGAACAAATTTCTGAATTTCAAAGGGAGATTCCACTTTATCTACGTTCGCATAATAAGGAAGCAGAAAACGGACAAACCCTTCTTCCACTTCACGATTAGGAAAACCTAAACGATATATTCCAAAACGCTCATCATACCCTTTAATGGTAAGGTACCCGCTCTGATAGATTACCGGAATAGGATTGGTAGATTCAGAATCTATACTGTTCAGTACCTGTTCATCGGTTTCTTCATGAGCCATCCGATGAAGGTCGTAATGGTGTTTCTTCAGCAATTCCACCAAATAAGTGGGAGTACCTGTTTCAAACCAGTAGCTTTTAAACTCATTCCTATCAAAAGCCAAAAGCAGACTGAAGGGATTGTACATTCCTTTGGAATTGTGCGTGAAATGATAACCATCATACATTTCTTTCAACCGGACACATATCTCTTCATACGTCACTCCCTGCACATTGGCAAATTCATGAAGTTCGGCATCCAGATTATCGTATAGTTCCTGTTCGCTCACACCACAAATGTCTATATACTTATTCCACATTGAAATGTCATTCAGGTTATTCAAATCACTGAATACACTGACTTTACCAAACTTGGTAACTCCCGTCAACAAAGCAAACTTGATACAGCCGTCCTGACTTTTCAATGCGCCGTAGAAGGCTTTCAATGTATTGCGGAAACTCTTTTGCAAAACATCATCACCAATAGCCTGCAGCATCGGCTTATCATACTCATCCACTAGGATCACCACACTTTGCCCCTCTTGCTGACAGGCACGCTTAATAATCCCCTCAAAACGCATCGCTAAAGATTTCTCCGAGGGCTCTTCGCCATATATCTTCTCCCATTCCACCAACGCCCCATTCAGTTTATTCTCCAAACTTTCCGGAGTATCGTATTTTTCCGTATTAAGATCAAGATGTAATACAGGATATTTTACCCAATCTTTTTCCAGCTTCTCCATAGCCAGTCCTTCAAAGAGTTCCCGCTTTCCTTGAAAGTAAGCTTCAAGCGTAGAAATAAGCAGACTTTTGCCAAAACGGCGCGGACGACTCAAAAAATAGTAGCTTCCGGTTTTCACCAGTTGATAAACCAATGCTGTTTTATCTATATAAAAATAGCCACCTTTACGAATTTTTTCAAAATTCTGTATACCGATAGGGTAAATCTTGCCACTCATATTTCAATCTGTTTAAGTTCACATCGTACAAATATACATATTATCTCAATATAAAAAACCAAATGCCCAGAGAGGAACCACATTACGCATTCCGTACTCAATATCATCTTTCACAACATACGCATTCTCCACATCATGCACCTGCTTCTGCGACTTATTCTTTCCACCTACTTCAAAGGTATAACCACCCACCGTAAAATCAGCAACTTCTGATGTGGTTACCGGACAAACAACTCGCAAAGTAGAAAAGAAAAATGTTTCACGCACGTTACCAATATCCGGTGTATTGTCAGAAAGCGCATAAGCCAAATTCGTATTATTCAGATACACCTTGTCCACTTTGCCTAAAAGTCTGACACCTTCCGTCTCTGCCCGAAGCTGATTAATTATTCCAGCCTTTTCCAGATAACACATCAAATCAGAAACCGTATTTCTATTCATATCAAGCAAAGTCGCCAACTTGGTAAAATTAGGTTTAAACGGAACACTTTTCGCTATGATATACAACAGTCTTTTCAATTTCAATGCTGTTGCTATATTCATATTCGCAAAAGTCGGTATATCATTTTCCAAAGTCTGCTTAATGATACTTTGTAAACGAAGCAAATATCCCTTTTCCTGAAAGAAAGGGTAATAGCCATGTTGTAGATACTCCTTAAACAACAAAATAGGACGCGCCTCGACATAAGGAAAATCTACTTTATGTTTCAGTATATCTTCTAAAGAATAAACTGGTAAATGATAACCATACGAAATGGCAAGGTATTCACGGAAAGACAACCCCACCATACGATATTCCAGCTTTCTACGACTCAAATCAGCCTCTCCGACTTCCAAATCCAATATAGAGGAACCAGTATACACGACTTGCAGTTTGGGAATCAGATCATATATATTCTTTATCTCCCGAGCCCAACCAGCATACTTATGTATTTCGTCAATATAGAGTTTTTTTCCTCCATGCTGATAGAAGTCCATCGCCAGATCAAACAGTTTATGTTCTGCAAAATATAAATCATCAGCCGTCACAAACAGGGTCTCGTCAATATTATCATACAACTTGATATGTTGCAAGAGCATAGTTGTTTTGCCAACACCACGTGAACCTAAAATAGCAATAAGCCTACTACTCCACTCTATCTCATCATGGAGATAACGGATAAAATCAGTAGATATGTTGCTAAGCAACATCCGGTATGACCTATAAAGTGTATCCATCATTTCTTGTTTTGGGGTTATACAGACAAATATAGAGTAAATTGCCGAATAAAACTAGCATTTTTTAGAAAAGCTGCAGGTTTCATTCAGCAATATCTCTATATCTATCATATCCTTGCTCCCATATAAACCTCATAATTTATAAGAGAACATCAGAGATATAAAAAAATAAGAACAGAAATAGCCAACTACTTACACTACAATATCTAGCAATATAGTCCCCAATAATAAACATTATGGAATCTTCTGAATGATACCTTCCCAACTATCAATACCAATCCGCTGCAAATATTGCTCAAAGTACTCATTTTCTGTATCAGTACCAGCTTTTTGATAAGTCATCCATATCGGTTTAGCTTCCCCCTGATATTCCTCATCATTGTATTTACGTAATCCTAAACGAGCACCATCACCCAGATGATCGAACCAACTATGCCATTGGATTCCATTAATACCTTCCAAGGCATTGATCTTCTTCCACCCAAAAGCAAACCCTGCAGCTTGATTCTGCAAATCCTTATCCGCATAACTTAGAGAACATGTTCCAGCCTCTGAAAGCCACACAGAACGCCTGATGCCTCCCTTATATTGGTTTTGTGGGATACTAACCCATTTATCCAATACTTCAAGGTTCTTCAATGTCACATATTCTGTATCCATAGAAAAAGTAGCTTGAGCATCATCCCAAGTACAAGGATTCCCCAATTGAGCCGGGTAACTATGGCATGCTAATGACCAAAAGAAGTCTCCTTCTGCTTTACTAAACAGATTCATAAAATCAAGCATATCTCTTACCTTATACCAACCGCCCCCAGCAGCAATATTCCATCCATGAGAGAAAGAAATAAAGACCTCTGAATTCTGGTCATATTGATGTACAATATTATAACACATACGCATTGAACGAAGATACGTATCCATAAATGTAGCAATTGGTTTATCCCCCATATTCGTCCAATGGCTACCTCCATCTACCTCATTATGAATAATCCAATGCGCAATACGCATACCAGGTTTGCTATATCTTTGTGCCAGAAAATCAAGTGCAGCAGCATAACATTGTGTAGACTCTATAGTAGTCATATTAGGCATAGTATAAGGAGCTATGCCATTAAAATCCGGATGTTTCAGAAGTTCTCCGGCATCTCCTTCAGGAGAAACCAACAAAATACCAGCAACAGAAATATTGCGCTGGCTAGTTTGTTCCAATACCACATCAAATGCACTTCTAAGATACTCCTCATTAAAATAATAAGTTACTCCCCCATACACATATGGAATATCTCCCGACTGTTGAGAAAGGTGCATAAAATTGGTAATAGGAATATTTATTGTTGCACTGCTGATTCCTAATCCATCTAAATCTGATGCAAGAAACTCATGATTTATAAGCCCCCCCAATCCTTTTTTAGATTTTAATGAAATAGCTCCAACTTTTTGTTTTACATAAACTCCATCTGCCCCCACATAACGAGCATGAGATACTTGCTCATCTTTTTCTACTCCTCCCTTAAATATCGCCCACTTAGATAACAAACGGTCATACTGATAACCACCAATAGCCACATAACGATCCAAATGAATTTCAAAAGAATTCTGTGACAAAACAGTTTTATATATAGACTCTATCTTTTCTGCTTTAAACATATCAACAAAAGGTGGTATTTCCCCTAAAAAGAAAACTCCATCCCCCTGATAGTTTCCTCGGACACTAATTGTCTCCTTTCCGACGGCGATATCGGTCACATGGCAATTATAATCCTTATTTAGATAATCTTTTATATTTTGCTCATATTTTTCCTTATTGAGAACTTCATTATTTTCTTCCTCCTCTTCCTTCCTTTCCTCCTCATTCATTACACGCAGACATATATTACGTATTTGTATCGTATTATCAGGAACATTACCCAAATCTATCCGCAAATAATCACCCATTTCCCCCCAATCAAAATCTTTACGATATTGTTTTAAACGCACGCTAAAAGATTTCCATGTTTCAGCACTCGGAACTTCCCCTGCACTCATGCTATGAGAAGCATCAATATTAGTTTTAGCATCTGCGAAAAAGAGTTCTAGATTACTTATACCCAGCATTGTCTGGTATTCAAACTCAAGCACATTACATTCCTCTGGAATGTCTTCTTTAAATCGGCCACCCGTAACCCACGGATCTCCATCAATAGTTTCTATAATATAACTATCATCCTCATTTCGAGTTAAAACTACCCCTGATTTATATGGACCATCTAATAGCATATAAACAGGAGGAATTATGATCTCTTCAGGAGGTATAGAACCTCCTCCAGTGTCTTCCACAAAATCATCACCACAAGAAATCACATTCACAATTAAAAATGGTATTAAAAACGGCATAATACAACGCCTCACAACGTATTCCAGCCTTTTAACACAAGAAAATCTTAACATTTTCATAATTTCAGTTTTAGTTAATAATGCAGATAATTTAAAATTTTTCAATAATATTCCAATCAGAAATCACAATTACGGATAGAAACTGTTCAAAATATTCATCCTCTTCCTCTGTGTTTGCTTTTTGATAGACATACCAGACTGGCTTTGCCTCTCCATTATAAGTTTCATCCAGATACTTACGCAACCCCAAGCAAGCCCCATCACCTGGATGATCGAACCAATTATGCCATTGTATTCCGTCTATGCCTTCTAATGCATTTATCTTTTTCCATGCGTAAGCAAAACCTGCTGCCTGTTTCTGAAAATCCTCATCTGAATATGTAGGAGAATTTACACCTGCCTCTGAAAGCCATACAGAACGCTTAACAGTCCCTTTATACTTATTTTCTTTAGACAAAGCCCATTTATTCAACACCTCTAAATTCTTGAATGTTATATACTTTGTATCCATAGAGTAAGTTGCATCCGGGTCGAGCCATGTACAAGGATTAAATAATGATTGCGCATAACTATGATATGCCATAGCCCATTGGAAGTCTCCCTCAATCCGACTATAAGTATTCAACAAATCAACAATTTCTTTACTAGTATACCATCCCACATTAGAAATATCAGTCCACGAATGTGAAAAAGAAGCGAACACCTCTGCATGTTCATCATACTGACGCACAATATTATAGCACATACACATAGACTTTATATAAGTATCCGAAAAGATAGTAACAGGCTTCACCCCCATATTCGTCCACGAGAGCCCACCATCAACCTCATTATGCATAATCCAATGAGAGATACGTCCATAGCGATTATCTGATCTACAGTACCGTTTAGCTAAAAAATCAAGTGCGGCAGCATAACAATTTACCGACTCCAAAGTTGTCATATTAGGCATCGTGTAAGTTCCTTCACTATAATCCGGATGCTGTAATAATTCTCCAATTCCCGTATCTACACTCCGTGAAGCTGGATCAATTAAAATAATTGCCGCAACAGAGATATTCCTTTTTTTTGTTGCTTCTAATAATACTTTGTCTAAAGTATTATTGAGATACTCTTCATCCATATAATACGTTTTTCCTCCATACAGATGTTCTATATCTCCTGCTTTGGGAGTAAGATGCATAAAATGAGTTATACAAACATTAATTGTAGCACTACTAATACCCAACAAACTTAAATCTGATATAAACGAATTTGCAGTAAGACCTCCCAATCCTTTCTTAGAAGTCAATGTAATAGGAGATAAATGTTGATACGCCCAAATTTCATCCGCATGTCGTCGTGCATGAGACACCAATTGGTCTGTTAAATCTGCCATTTGGAAAATAGCCCATTTTGACAATAACCGATCATATAAAACACCTTCCCTTTCAATAAAACGATCTAATACGATGCTAAATGATGCTTCAGTCAACTCTACCTTATATGGGGTCCTGTCTAGCTTTGTTACATCCAAATAAGGAGGAATCTCACCCAAATAAAAATGCCCCTCACCCACACAGTTACCCATAATTTCAATAAATGATTCTGTTACAGACACTTTATTTATAACAGAGGGATAAGTGTTTCGCAAATATCGTTTTAAACTATCTTCATATCTCAGATTATCTTCTTTATAAATTGAAGATACAGCTTCTTCCTTTTGATCTTCATGACATCCAACTAACAACATCAGTCCAGATAACAAAAACAACACAAAAAGCAACAATTGCTTCAGGCTACCACTGCTTACAAGTGATCGATTTTCAAACATGCCCATAAGTAAATAAAAATAAAAGGTTTAGGATTCTTTCGTACAAAGATAGACTATACAATTGAAAAAAAGATTTTATTTCTCTTTTTTTGTTTATCTTTTTTATTTTAAACATATATAGATATCACATAAATTATCCAAACTTTATTCATTTTTCCAATCACTGAACATACATTATTACGCATAAATCACTATTTTTGCAGAGAAATGCAGGAATAATTATCATAGAGAAAATCCTTAGAGACTCCTGTAGGCACAAAAAACAGAATTTTCACATGATTATAGCACACTAATATACAATCAACCAACAACAATCATCATAAACCAAAACAATAGACATGAACCTAAACAATATGACACAACTATCCATAATCACAATTAATAAAAATGACGCTAAGGGTTTAGAGAAAACTCTAGAAAGTATATGGAAAAAGCAATCTTTTAAGGATTTTGAACATATTATTATTGATGGAGCCTCAACCGATAATAGTATTAACATTATAAAAAAGTATGCATCACATTTATCTTATTGGGTATCAGAACCTGATAAAGGGATCTATAATGCAATGAACAAAGGAATTATTAAAGCTAAAGGCAACTATCTATTGTTTTTAAATTCCGGTGATTGGTTAGAAAATGACATTCTAGCACGAGTATTTAAAGAAAATTTCACAGAAGATATTGTCTATGCTGATTTATATCTGTATCGTAATGCTGATGATGTACAAATCAGCCCTTATCCCGACAAATTGACCCTACCTTTTATATATAATTATTCTTTAGGACATCCGTCGACTTTTATTAAAAGAGAACTCTTTAAAAATATGCTATATGAAGAAAAATACCAGATTATATCAGATTGGGCTTTTTTTATAAAACAGATCCTTTTGTTTAATCGCACAACAAAACATCTAAATTTTGCAGTCTCATACTTTAATATTTATGGAATAAGTTCTGACCCTAAAAGCGGTAACTTAATCATGCAAGAACGTTCCGATTTTTTTAAAAATGATTTTCCCTATCTGATTAGTGAGTTTTATCAGAATCATACTGCCCTTCAAGAGAAGACAAGAACTCAAGAGCAGGCATTAGACATATTATCAAAACACCGAGTTCAACAACTTATAGACACTGTTTGGATCCAAAGAAAAGCACGACAGTATATTAAATTATTATTTTTAGTAGAAAGATTTCTTAAAAGAAAAAGATAATAAACATCTCAAGCCGTCGCTCTGAATATCTAAAAAAGTTTAATGCCGACCTCTATCCAAACATCATACTATAATAATATTAAATATACAATATTAGAAATGACGAATATTAATCAAAAAAAATAGTAGCTTTGTAATCTATAAACCAGAAAAATAATGTATAACATCATTGTTAACAGAAATAAAAAATGAGAAGAAAGTTGATTCGAAAATATAAAGCATTCAATCAAGACTTTCAAAGGTCTAAAGAGCTATTTCTTAAATGGTTTATTCCCGAAATCAAAAGAAGATTTTTGGGAGTAAAGAAAATCAACTATAAAGACATCCCTATCATTATTAACAATTACAACCGTTTGGAAATGCTAACAAAGCTAATCCATAGCTTAGAAAATAAGGGATATCATAATTTATATATTATTGATAACCAATCAACATACCCTCCACTATTAGAATACTATACAAGACTACCATACCCTGTATATATGTTAAATAAGAATGTCGGGCATCTATCATTGTGGGAAACAGGGATATTTAAACAATTCAAGGATTCTTATTATGCCTATACCGATTCTGATTTAGAGATCCTCCCTAATTGTCCTGACGATTTTATTGAGAAATTCATTTTATTACTACAAAAATATCCCAAAGCATTAAAGGCTGGCTTCTCAATCTGCATAGACGACCTACCAGATCATTATAAATTAAAAGAAAAAGTTATAGAGTGGGAAAGCGTTTTCTGGAAAGAAGAAATAGAGCCTAACATATTCAAAGCTTTAATAGATACAACCTTTGCTGTATATAAGCCCTATTTTATCGGGGAGCCTATTGACCCAGACTGTTTCTGTATTCGAACCGGACACCCTTATTCCGTCAGACATTTACCTTGGTATATGAATAGCGCAAAACCAACTGAAGAAGAATTATATTATTTGGGGCATATTAAAACACTAACCCATTGGTCAAAACAAAATCAGACAAATACAAACTCGGCTAAAAAAGAGTGAAAAATATATCTATAATGTTCTCTATTAAATAACGCAATAAAAATATCAGATTATGAAATGCTATATTTGTCTGACAGACTCCATAGTCACTCGAAAAGATTATCTTGATTTACTAAAAGTCATGTTAATCAGTGCTAGGAAAAACACATCTCTCCATTTAGTTTGTCTATATGATGGCAACACAAATGACCTTGTTTATAACTTATTAAAGGAATTCAATGTAGAAATAATCCTCCATCAATTGCCCTATAAGCAAGAGTTGATGGAGATATATCCGCGTGAATGGATGTTGCAGAATTTAGGGAAAGAAATCGAATATAACCGAATTTTCGGAACATTTATGAGAATGGAAATCCCTGTTGTAGAAAAAGAAGAAAAGTATGTTCTTTATTCTGATATAGACGTGATTTTCAATGCTGACATTTTACTTGAGGAGCTTCCACATCCCACTTATCTAGCAGCTGCCCCAGAATATGAACGCAATGTGGAAGATATGGAATATTTTAATGCGGGAGTATTAGTTATGAATATCCAAGGCATGAAAGAGAAATATGAGGAATTTATTCTTAAAATGAAAAATAGAGAAAGAAACATATCCGGACTTTTTGACCAAGGATATTTAAATGAGCTATGCTTCAAAGACATGGAACTATTACCAATAGAATATAATTGGAAACCTTATTGGGGTATCAATGACAAAGCTAAACTTATCCATTTTCATGGCATGAAGCCTAGCAGCAATCTCAATGAAGCTGGTTTTATTACTGATTATTCTTTTTTCCGTATCGTTTTCGATGCAAATCCTGGCGGCTATGCAGGATATGTATACTATTTTACTCAATTCTATGATTATCTGGGAAGAAAAGAAGACAAATGGTTATACAATCACCTACAAGAAGTTTTCAATTTATATAAAGATCCATCGTTTTTCTTTTCTAAATACAACAAGTATAAGCTTAAATACCAGAAATATAAGAAATACTATTTAGTCACTTTAGGAATATCCTGTGTCTTACTGATACTATTATGTTTAACTATTATTCTACAACAATAATGAAGAAACAACCATTGATATCAGTTATCGTTGCTTCGTACAACTATGCTAAATATATAAAAGAGACTTTAGATTCTTTAATCAGACAAACCAATAAATCATTTGAAGTTATTGTTGTGGATGATGGAAGCAGAGATCAAAGCCTTCTTATAATAGAAGAATATGCCAACCGTTTTAAAAATATAAAACTATACACACATCCCGGCAACCAGAACAAAGGATTAGCTGAGACTGTGAAATTAGGAATTGAAAAATCCAATGGAGAATACATCGCATTCTGTGAGAGCGATGATTATTGGACCAATAACCATATTGAATCTTTACAAGATACGATTCAACAGAATCCTTTAGCAAATTTCATAGTCAATGGTATCAAAGTTATAAACCTATCAAATAACCCTGAATATGATTCATATATAGAGTTTAGTTCTTCATTCCTCAAAAGACATTCAGGTAGTAACATATTTCCCTACCTTGATTCAAACTATATCCCCACATTCTCCGCCGTTTGCGTAAAAAAAGAAGTAATTCAAAATATTAATTTTAGTACCCCTTACCCCGCATGGTTGGATTTCTGGCTTTGGAGACAAATATGTGTGTTCAATAAAGTCTATTACATTCCCCAAGAAATAACTTTATGGAGAAAACACAATGAGAGTTATGATGCAGTCTCTGACAATAAAGATTTCAACGGCTTTATAAAAAGCTCAGACCAATATCTAGTATCTCAATACAGTTTATCCCAGATAATAGCCAATGCCAATATTCCCAAAGATAAAAAGTCTTTCAAACAATTTATTAAATCTTTTTGCCACTTCATATCATTCAAGGATGAATAGTAGCAGCTAATGTGTAAAGAATCTAAAACATTTTCAAGATGACAATATAGAATCAAAGGCTCAACAAAAACATTAAAATTCATCTTTAAGAATAGAAGTATAAACCGATAATCTCCGATCCAACATTTCTTGTGGATTATACATATTCTTCATTTTGTCATTAGCCTGATGAACCAACATTTTTTGTAACTCCAAATCATTGGATAATTTAATCATAGCATCTGCGAAATCAACAGTATTATCGGCTATCAAGCAATCTACGCCGTCACTAAAATGAATACCTTCCAATCCTTTTGAAGTTGTAATAAAAGGAACATTTGAAGAAACCATATCAAGTATTTTCATTCTCATACCACTTCCGATACGAATGGGAACAAGAGCAATGCTCCCCTGCAAGAAAGAGGTCAAATTCTCAACGAATCCAACTAACTCTATCTCAGGACAAGCCGTTCGTAATTCAGCAGAATAGCATTCATATCCCATTCCAACCA
>OJRL01000837.1_pt1 | contig 15158 bp, 8 predicted proteins | sample 1599191 | NCBI WGS metagenome assembly OJRL01 (sample SAMN03922537, study PRJEB24848) | human gut metagenome | isolation source: stool sample | host: Homo sapiens | place: Germany | collected 2010-05
CTTGCGGCCGAACCGGTCAGACAGCGCGCCGATCGACAACGCACCTGCGCACGAGCCGATCAGCACCGAGGAGGTGATGAAGCCGGTCTGAGAGACGCTCAGGCCGAAGTCCGATTCGATAAGCGGGGAGGCGCCGGAGATAATGCCGGTGTCGAAACCGAACAGCATGCCGCCGAGCGCGCCGAAGGTGAAGATGAATGCGCTGTTGAGCGGGAAGCGCGTGGAGAAGCCGCGTGATTCGGCGGCTTCGAGGTCCTCGATTGCGTTTGCTGCCGCGTTTGTGGCCGCGTCCGCCACCCCGGCCACGCCGGTTTCGATGGTTTCGATTGCGGTGGCCGCTGCACCGGTTGCGCCGGTCTCCTGTGCCGCGGATGCCGTCTGCTTCGATACGGGTGATGCCGTCGTCGTCATTGCCTTGTCCTTTCGCCGTTGACGGGCCGCGCCTGCCGCGTGGCCCCTCTGCCGCATGCAAGGTCAGGCTTCGATTGCCTGAAGTCGCCCGAAAACAAAAAAGACCTGGAACAACGTGGAATTCGCATATTACGATACGCAAATTCCACGTCACTCCAGGTCTTGCCTCATTTTGAGTAACAACCCTGCTACGCAACGTGTGTGAAAGATAGGATACGACTTTCTCGGTCGCGACACTCCGAATAGGCGGCAAAAAACGATGATTTTTGACAACGATTGCAGGATTCTGCATGGTGGAATGAAGTCGGAATGGGCGCTGCGGCAAATACGGAGAACGGGTGCGGCGGAACACCATAGCGGAACGCTATCGCGGAGCACCGTAGCGCATAGTTGCCGTTTCGCGATGCTTTGCCGGCATTGCCGTGCTTTTGGGGCACCCAGCGCCGATAATGGAACACAGTGGCATACGGCAGCAAGGAGGAACCGTGGCGAACGCATCGAACGCAACGCCTGCAGTGATTGCGGCGTGCATCGTTGATGCCGTCGGCGGCTCCGCGAACATCACCAACCTGACCCATTGCGCCACGCGACTGCACTTCGAACTGGACGACGCCGGCCAGGTCAGCCAGCACGGTCTCGAATCCATCCCCGGAGTCCTCGGCGCATTCCCGCGAACCGGCAATCGTTATCAGGTCATCATCGGCGGAGCGGTCGCCTCGGTGTACGAGCAGATCGTTCGGATGCAGGCAGCGCGATTGACTCCGGCAACGCAATTACCATCGGCGGCGTCGCGGCCAACGCAGTCCGCGCAATCCACTCAGTCAACGCAATCCACTCAGTCAACGCAATCCACTCAGTCAACGCAATCCACTCAGCCTACGCAGCCTACGCAGTCCGCGCCGAACCTTTCCGACGACGTCGCACCATTGCGCGATACCGACACCGAGCAGAGTCACGGCCCATCCAATACATCCCGTCACTTCACGCCTCGTACCGTCCGCGAGTGGGGCAGTGCCGCCCGCGCTTGGGCTGCCGCGTTTTTCGACTACCTGTCCGACTCGTTCCGCCCGATTCTGGGTGTACTGCTCGGTGCCTCGCTGGTCATCGCCATCGTCAACGTGATCGTTGCACTCGGCATTGTGCCTGATGGCGAGACGTCCACCGGTTGGATACTACTCAAGGCGATTTGGGAGGGTGTGTTCACCGTTCTGCCGATTATGATCGCTTACAATGCGGCCAAGAAACTGGACGTCGACCCTTGGCTCGGCGGTGCGATTATGGCCGCGCTTATGACCCCGCAGCTTACTGGCGTGATGTCCGGAATGTCCGGGACGTCCGTATCCAGCGCCCTCTCCGGGGCGATTCAATGCTCGGCCAACGCCGTATTCGGCACCGAAACCTGCACCGTGTCGGCGTTCGGCATACCGATTCAACTCAACGACTACGGCGGCAACGTCTTCGTGCCGTTGCTCATGGCTGCCGTGCTCGCCGTGGTCTACCACGGGTTGAAGCGCGTCATTCCCGACAGCGTACAGCTGGTGTTCGTGCCATTCCTCTCACTGGTCGTCGTTTTTGCGCTCACCATACTGGTTATCGGGCCTCTGGGAATATGGCTCGGCAGCGGGCTGGGAGCGGCCACAGCATGGCTTAACGCGCACGTGCCGTTCCTATTCGCGCTCATCATCCCGATGCTCTACCCGTTTCTCGTGCCGCTCGGTCTGCACTGGCCGTTGAATGCCCTGATGCTGATGAACATTCAGGCGCTCGGCTACGATTTCGTCCAAGGTCCGATGGGTGTATGGAACTTTGCCTGCTTCGGTGCCACCGCTGGCGTGCTCGTGCTGGCCGTACGCGGCAAGGATTCGGCCATGCGGCAGACCGCGGTGGGGGCGTTGCTCGCGGGATTGCTGGGTGGCGTTTCGGAACTGAGCCTGTACGGCATCCATCTGCATCACCGCCGCGTCTACCGCTGGCTGCTCGCCGGCTGCGCGGCCGGCGGCGTGACCAGCGCGGTGCTTGGCTGGCTGTTCCCGTCCGTGCTGCCATCCGGTCAGATGGTCCGGGGCGTCACGACTACGGCGTTCGCCTTCTCCTCGTTGCTGACGATTCCGGTGTTTGACAGAATGTGGGTGTACGCGCTGTCCATCGCCGTTGCGTTTGTAATGGCGATGGTGCTGACGGTGCTGTTCGGGTACCGTACGCCGCCGCGCGCCACGGAGGCGCAGATGGTCTCGGCGGGCGAGAACGTACGCTCGCAGGATGCGGTGAGAGGGATTGGCGCGACATCGTCGGATGCGGAGTCTGCGGAAGATTCTCCATCGCGGGCTGCCCCTGATCGGGCTCTTGACTCCAACGCCATCTTGTCGCCGGTCGCCGGCCGGCTGGTGAATCTGGAAGCGACTGGCGATCCGGTGTTCGCCTCCCGCGCGCTGGGGGAGGGCGTAGGCGTCGTGCCGGAGACGACCGGTGAGACAGCCGTGCTCGCACCGGTCAGTGGCATGCTGAAAACCGTGGCCCGAACCGGCCATGCCTTCGGCATTAAAACCGATGGCGGCATCGAGGTGCTGGTTCATATCGGCATTGACACCGTCGATATGGATGGCGAGGGATTCGCTGTGGTCGTGGCTAAAGGCGAGCGGATCGCGGCGGGAGAGCCACTGGCCACCGTGGATTTCGGCAAAGTCGCGGCGGCCGGGCACAGCGTTGTGGTGGTGGTGACGGTGGTCAACGCCGCTGAACTGACCGTGGTCACGCCGTTGATCGGCGACGGTAGCGGCGACAACAACGGCGGTGACTGCAAAACCGTATCAGCCGGCAGCCCGATCATCGATGTGGAACAATGACGTTGCGAAAGGATGCCATGGAAATACTGCGAGTGTTCAACAACAACGTCGTGCTCGCCAAAGGCGGCGACGGCGGTGAGGTGATTCTCACCGGCCGTGGACTGGGGTTCCAGGCCAAGCCGGGGCAGACGGTCGACGAGTCGAAAGTCGTGCGCACCTTCGTGCCGTCGGACGGGCGTGACCCGGACCATCTGGCGCAGATGCTGGCGGACATTCCGCCCGAAATCATCCGCGTGGTCGTCGAATCCATGCAGGAAGCCGGACTGGGGGAGCGTGAGACCGGCAGCACCACGCTGGTCATGGCCTTGTCGGATCACGTGGCGAATGCGGTGGAGCGGGTGCGGCGCGGCATCGACATTACCTACCCGCTGCTCGGCGAGGTGAGCAACCTGTACCCGCAGGAATACGCGCAGGGGCGTGCGATGCTCGCATCGCTCAATGCGCGGCTCGACGTCACGCTGCCGGACGGCGAGGCCACCGCGCTTGCCATGCATCTGGTCAACGCCGGCTTCGCCACCGGCGACCTGTCCTATACGTATACGATGACGGGCGTGATCCAGCAACTGCTTGACATTATCGACCACAGCTACGGCATCACGTTGGACCGCAGTTCCGTGAATGTGGGCAGGTTCATCACCCATCTGCGTTACCTGTTCGTACGCATCCACCAGCACCAGCAACTGACGGATGAGCCGGCACCGGTGATGAAGGTGATTCGTGAGTCCTATCCCGCCGCGCTACGATGCGCGCGAACCATCGCCTCCCTGCTCGAACTGCGCCTCGACACGGATATCAGCGACGACGAAACCGCCTATCTGGCAATGCACGTCGCCCGAGTCACCGGCCACGCATCGTAGCGGATCAGCGAATCGGCTCGAGCGTGCCGGTCATTTCGGCGAAATCCGAGGTGGCGTTTGAGGCAGCGGCCTGTGCGGTCTTTTCCAGCGCGGAGGCGTCGGGTACGCGCACGATCAGCGCGCGATGATCCACTGAGAAACGAATATGTTTGGTCTCCGGTAGCATGTCGCCGTCCACCTGCGCTTTGGCCGGCTTTTCCAATGTGATTTCGGCACTGACGCCCTGAACCTGTTCGATGGTCGAGTTCGTGGACAGCGGGTTCTGTTCGGGCTTGCCGATGATCGTCTGGTGCACCACGTCGCCGAACAGGTTGGCCCAGCCGAGGATGCCGCCGGTGGTGTCGATGATTTCGAAGTCCAGCAGACCATCGTCATAGGATGCCGCCGGCATCAGCGAGAACATGGGAATCTGGCCGCAGTTGCCGGCCATCACCGTGCGGAAATCGAGATTCTTGATGGTGTGGGTCGAGCCGTCGGCGCTGGTGACTGTCAGCGTGCCGCGGAACTTCGGCGCGAACAGGTTCTTCACGCCGCCCACGAAGTAGGCGAGCCAGCTGATGTTCGCCTTGAGCTCGGGGTTGGTGTCGTCGATCATGGCCGCATCGAAGCCGATGCCGGCGATGATGAGGAAGGCGTGGCCGTGGTCGTCCTCCGGGTGGTCGAGCAGGGTGAGACGGCCCATGTCCACCAGGCGGGAGCCGTGGGAGGTGGCCACGGTCAGCGCGGCGTCGATATCGTCCACGGGAACGCCCATATTGCGGGCAAACAGGTTGCCGGTGCCGATGGGGATGATGCCCAGCGCATGGCCGGTGCCGGAGACGGCGCTCGCCACCGTGCGCACCGTGCCGTCGCCGCCGACCGCGATCACCACGTCGGCGCCGTCCTCCAGCGCCTCAAGCGCGCAGACCCTGCCGTCCTTGTCAAGCTGGGTGTCGTAGAAGCGGATGCGATTGAGCCCCTTGGCCTCGCAGAACCTCTGGATATGCAGCCTGCGGGCTTCGGCCTGCGGTTTGGACGGATTCACGATGAAGGCGTACTGCACCTCGTCGTCCCGGCGCTTCTCCAGCGTCTGAGCCAGCTTGCGGCGGCGCTGCGCGCGCAGAGCGATGACGATGACGGCGATGAGCACCACCACAATGGCGATTGCGGCGATGATCAGAAACACGGTGAGGGCAGGCTGAGGCATGGCTCCTATTGTTATCGGTGGGGAGGTCGTTTGCGGCCATGGTGCGCCGTACGTGAACATTTCCTGCACGCAACAGCCCCGTGGGGCGCGATTATGGTTCAATCGCGTCTCATCTGACGAAATTGGCCGGGTGGACCCGTCCGCGGACTTTCCCGGGCTTCCCTGTGATTTCCGCGTGACTCCCGCGCATTCGGCCATTGTCGGTGTCTGCTTACGCGGCTAGTCTGGTGCCCATGCTTGATATTCAATTCATCCGTGAACACACCGATATCGTCAAGGAATCCCAGCGCAAGCGCGGCGAGTCCGTGGAGCTCGTCGACGAAGTGCTCTCCTCCGACACCGCACGTCGTGAGGCGCTGAAGGCCTTCGAAGAGGCTCGCGCCCAGCAGAAGGAAATCGGCAAGAAGGTCGCCTCCGCCCCGGCGGACGAGAAGGCCAAGCTCATCGCCGAGACCAAGGAACTGTCCCAGAAGGTCTCCGAATACAAGTCCAAGGCCGATTCCGCAGCCGAGGAATACACCACCGCCATGTGGAAGCTCTCCAACATCGTGGAGCCCGAAGCTCCCGAAGGCGGCGAGGATGACTACGTGGTCGTCAAGAAGGTTGGCCAGATTCGCGACTTCGCGGCCGAAGGCTTCGAGCCCAAGGACCACCTGATCCTCGGCACCGGCGTGGCCGGCATCGATATGCGCCGCGGCGTCAAGGTCGGCGGCTCCCGCTTCTATTTCCTGCGTGGCCAGGTGGCCCGCATGCAGATTGCCATGCTCACCATGGCCGTGGACCAGGCCGAAGAGCACGGCTTCACGCTGGCCATCACCCCGACGCTCGTGCGCCCCGAGGTCATGCGCGGCACCGGCTTCCTGAACTCCCACGCCGACGAGATCTACCGTCTGCGCGAGCCTGACGAGCAGTACCTGGTCGGCACCTCCGAGGTGGCGCTCGCCGGCATGCACGAGAACGAGATCCTCGACCTCGGCAACGGCCCGCTGCGCTACTGCGGTTGGTCCTCCTGCTACCGCCGCGAGGCCGGTGCCGCAGGCAAGGATACTTCCGGCATCATCCGCGTCCACCAGTTCGACAAGGTGGAGATGTTCGTTTACGCCAAGCAGGAGGACTCCTACAAGGAGCACGAGCACCTGCTGGCCATGGAACAGGAGATGCTCGCCAAGGTCGAGGTGCCCTACCGCATCATCGATACCGCCGCCGGCGACCTCGGTTCCTCCGCCGCCCGTAAGTTCGACTGCGAGGCTTGGGTGCCGACCCAGGGCCGTTACCGCGAGCTCACCTCCACCTCGAACTGCACCGAGTACCAGGCTCGCCGCCTGAACATCCGCGAGCGTATGGAAGACGGCGGCACCCGCCCGGTCTCCACCCTGAACGGCACGCTGGCCACCACCCGTTGGCTGGTCGCTATCATGGAGAACCACCAGCAGAAGGACGGCTCCATCGAGATCCCGAAGGCCATGCGCGCCTACATGGGCGGCAAGGAAGTTATCGAGCCCACGAAGTGGGAGGCCTGAGTCTCATCGTGCTTTAGCTCCCTCTGATGAGGGAGCTGTCAGCGTAGCTGACTGAGGGAGAGATTACTGAGGGAGAGATCGCTGATAGCCAGCAGGCGAATCCAAGACCGACCGCACTGCCGAATATCAACATCCCTCCCTTCTGTATAATGAATACTTGCGCGTGTGAACGCGCATCAGGACAGGTGTCTGAGCGGCCTAAAGAGACGGTCTTGAAAACCGTTGAGGGGCAACCCTCCGCGAGTTCGAATCTCGCCCTGTCCGCGAACCGAGGCCTGGGCAACATGCCCAGGCCCTTTTTCTTTTTCTGGAACCTATCTTCTTGATCGCCACCGGGGTGCTGATATATTGGTTTGTGCTGCCGTAACATGCGGTGTCCCCGTTGATATGACGGGCCAATCGGCGTGAGCCGATAAGAAAAGGCCCGACGTTTGCAGCATCGGGCCTTTGCGTTGATTACCGGCTTGCGCCTTTAATCAACAAGGTTGCGAGATGAATCATATCACGATGCACGGTAGTCTGACCGTGAACGGGCGCACCGTGATCGTCCATGTGGGCGATGGCGAGGCGAACGCCACGGTTGACGGCACGCACTTCAACGTGCGTAGCCTGTGGCAGCTCTACCAGTTGCCGAGACTGCTCGTGTAGCGTCTCATTAAGGCGCGGTGCCCCCCTAGTCGGGTATTGCGCCGGCAACCTGAAAACCGATAATGTTGGCAAGTGCTTGCAATTTGTGGTGGACGATTGCAAGCTAACGTCTTGGATTGTTGCCGCTATCCAATATCTCATTAGGTCTACCGGTGGACCAAAAGTACGTTGCTTTGTAAGCGGAGTTAATGAAATGAACAAACCCGCACAATCGAGCATCGAATCGGTTTAATGCCACTCACCTCAACGGGACGCGCGGTAATTGTTAGCTAAGTTGACAATAAAAGAGCAAAGGCCTAAATTAGCAATCAGTCATCACGCTGAGGTGATGATTTCACTAGGAAGGAGTAGAGATATGGTATCGCACAACAAGCGCATCGTGGCTGCTCTTGCCGCGGTAGCAGCAATGGGTATTGGTTTGGCCGGTTGCGGCGGCAGCGACACTGCCGGCGACACGAAGTCCGGCAGCGATGGCGGTGTGGTCAACATCACCTATATGCATCGTCTGCCCGATTCCGAAGGCATGACCTTGGTCAACGACATTGTGGCCAAGTGGAACAAGGAGCACCCGAACATTCAGGTCAAGGCCACCAAGTTCGATGGCAATGCCGCCGACATGATCAAGAAGCTCGAGACCGACGTCAAGGCTGGCAATGCGCCGGATTTGGCTCAGGTCGGTTACGCCGAGGTTCCTGAGGTCTTCACCAAGGGCCTTCTGCAGGATGTCACCGATGAGGCCGCCAAGTACAAGGACGATTTCGCTTCCGGCCCGTTCGCACTGATGCAGGTGGACGGCAAGACCTACGGTCTGCCGCAGGACACCGGCCCGCTGACTTACTTCTACAACGCCGCTGAATTTGAGAAGCTCGGCATCACCGTGCCGAAGACCGCTGACGAGCTCATTGAGACCGCCAAGAAGACCGCTGCCCAAGGCAAGTACATCATGACCTTCACACCTGATGAGGCCATGATGATGATGTCCGGCCAGGCCGGCGCTTCCGGTCCGTGGTACAAGGTCGACGGCAACTCCTGGGTTGTCAACACCCAGACTAAGGGCTCCAAGGCCGTGGCCGATGTCTACCAGCAGCTGATCGACAACAAGGCCGCCCTCACCAACCCGCGTTGGGATGCATCGTTTGATAACTCCATCCAGTCCGGTCAGCTGATCGGCACCGTGGCCGCCGCTTGGGAAGCCCCACTGTTCATCGATTCCGCCGGTGGCACTGGTGCTGGTGAGTGGAAGGTCACCCAGCTCGGTGACTGGTTCGGCAATGGCACCAAGACCGGCGCCAATGGTGGTTCCGGTGTGGCCGTGCTCAAGGGTTCCAAGCACCCGGCCGAAGCCATGGAGTTCCTTGACTGGTTCAACACCCAGGTTGATGACCTTGTCTCCCAGGGCCTTGTCGTGGCCGCTACCACCGCGGATGCCAAGACCCCGCAGAAGTGGTCCGACTACTTCAGCGGACAGGATGTCATGGCTGAGTTCAAGACCGCGAACGACAACATGGGTGACTTCACCTACATGCCTGGCTTCTCCGCAGTCGGCGCTGCAATGAAACAGACCGCCGCCAAGGCTGCCGATGGTTCTGCCAAGGTTTCGGATGTGTTCGACACCGCTCAGAAGACCTCGGTGGATACGCTGAAGAACCTCGGTCTGTCCGTCAAGGAGTGACCTCACTAGGTCTTGTCAACGGGCCGGCTTGAAATAGCCGGCCGTCCAAGACCTCCGATGCCTCGCATCACCATAGCGAAAGGCCGGGGCACATACTCCGGCCTTCCGTATTGTTTGGGGGTATTGCTGCAGGGGCGCTGTGGCCCTTGTCATTTGTTTTACTGTTCTTTGCAAAGACAGGTTTTGTATTATGACTGCATCCACTACTCAGGCGAAGGGCAAAGCACCTAGGCGTGCCGCCGCCAAGCCGAAGCGGTCCGGCGCTCAGAAGCGCGAGAACCGCACCGGCTGGGCGTTCATGGCACCGTTCGCCGTCCTGTTCACTTTCGTGTTCATCTTGCCCATCATCTGGGCCATCTATTCCAGCTTCTTCCGTCAGGTCACCGAGGGCGGTGGCGCATACGGCGGTGGCGAGCTGGTCAATAAATTCGTAGGATTCCAGAACTTCCAGTATGCTATTACTTCCGGCAACTTCTGGTCCGGCGTCGGCAGGGTGCTGATCTACACCCTGATTCAGGTGCCGATCATGATCATCGCCGCACTGGCGTTGGCCATCGTCATCGACTCGTTCGTGGTCAAGCATGTCACCGGTTTCCGTCTGGGCTACTTCCTGCCCTACGCCATCCCCGGCGTCGTGGCCTCGATTATCTGGGTCTACCTGTACAACGGCCAAATCTCGCCGATCGTCAAGGGACTTGCCGCCATCGGCGTCAATGTGGACTTCTTCAACAAGAACATCGTGCTCGGCTCGATGGCCAACATCACCACATGGACCTTCACCGGCTACAACATGCTGATTTTCCTTGCCGCACTGCAGGCCATCCCGCATGACCTCTATGAGGCCGCCCGTATCGACGGCGCCAATGGTTGGCAGATTGCCACGAAGATCAAGCTGCCGAACGTGCGTGGCGCGGCCCTGCTGGCCATGCTGCTTTCCATCGTCGGCACCATTCAGCTGTTCAACGAACCGCAGATCATGTCTACGGCTGATCCGGGTATTTCCAAGTCGTATACACCGATGATGATGGCCATGAACACTTCTCAGGGCACCATTACCCCGTCTGGTGACGGTCCGGCCTCGGCCATCGCCATTGTCATGGCTCTGATCGCAGGTGTGCTTGCCGTGCTGTACACCTTGGCCGAAAGGAAGGTGAACGAGTAATGAGCTCCGCAACCGTTGAAGAACGCGCCCGCAAAAAGGCCGAGCGCAAGCTCGAAAAGCAGCGTCAGGCTGCGCAACACGATTTGCCTCGCTCCATGCGACCGTCCGCGGCCGTGAAGACCCTCACCGTGGTGCTGCTGGTACTGGTGTTGATCTACTTCCTGTTCCCGATTTACTGGGCCATCATCGCGTCCACCAAGACGCCGGCCCAGATGACCGGTAGCAACGGCATGTGGTTTGCTGTGCCGCTTGACCAGCTGCCCAATGCCATCGCCACTAACTATTCCAAGCTGCTTGGCTGGACTCGTGGCAACTTCTGGCGCTGGGTGCTGAACTCCCTGATCTACTCGGGCGTCTCGGCATTGATCGGCACCATCGTGTCTGTGATGGCTGGCTACGCCACCGCAAAATTCAACTTCCGCGGCAAGAACGCGGCCATCGGCATCATTATGGCCTGCATGCTCATGCCGTCCGCCCTGCTGACCATCCCGATGTACTCGATCTTCCACACGTTGCACCTGACCAACACTATGCTCTCGATCATCATCCCGTGCTGCGTTTCGCCGTTCGGCTTCTTCCTGGGCCGCACGTACGCACAGAGTTCGGTGCCGGACGAACTGCTTGAAGCCGCCCGCATCGACGGCGCGAGCGAGGCGAGGATCTTCTTCACCATCGTGCTGAGGCTCCTGGCCCCGGCCATGGTGACGATTTTCCTGTTCCTGTTCGTGGCCACGTGGAACAACTTCCTGCTGCCGTTGATGATGGTGTCTTCCGACACCTTGAAGCCCGTGACCCTCGGTCTGTACGGCATGGTCTCGCTGGCCACGTTCACCGATCGCGGCGCCCTGATGATGGGTGCGTTGCTCGGCGTGCTGCCCGTGATCGTGCTGTTCCTCGGCCTCCAGCGCTACTGGCAGTCCGGCCTCGCCGCCGGTGCCGTCAAGGGCTAACCAATCCGCTGCCCGGCATGTCGTGTCACTCCTTCCGGTGCCGGGCAACGTCCCTCCCATATTCAGTGACACGATTCCAATCGTCCGGCGTCACCGTAAGCGTCAAGGATCTACGCAGTCAGGGTCCCAGGGCCCGCGATGACGCCGGTCATTTTGTATGCGACGAATTCGTCGCTTTGTAGTTTTTTGATGACCAACCCTACAAAGGAGCACTCATGACCAGCACCGGCCGCTTCACGCTGCCCAGTGAAGAGAATTTTGCCGAAAAGACCAAGGAACTCGCCGAATTGTGGGGTGCGGACGCCATCCGCAACTCCGACGGCACGCATCTGGACGAGGCAGTGCTCGCTCTTGGCAAGAAAATCTACAGCGCCTACTTCCCGACCCGCGCCCACAACGAGTGGATCACCCTGCACATGGACGAGACCCCGCAGGTCTACCTGCTGACCGCCCGTATCCTGGCCGAGTCCAACGCGGTGGATGTGCCGCTGATGGACGGTTTCTTCGAGGAACAGCTCAAGCCTAACCGTGACGCCGACCCTCATAAGTACTGGGAAGTCGTGGACCGCACCACGGGCGAGGTCGTGGACCCGTCCGGCTGGACGCTCGACCCGGGCGAGGACACCGTGCACGTGACCGCTGCCGTGCCGATGCACGAATACACGGTGAGTTTCCTGGCCTACATCATCTGGGACCCGGTCGAGATGTACAACCACCTGACCAATGATTGGGGAGACAAGGAACACGAGATTCCGTTCGACATCTACCATCCGGCCACCCGCAAGTTCGTGTTCGATACGTTCGAGCAGTGGCTGAAGGACAGCCCGCAGGTGGATGTGGTGCGTTTCACCACGTTCTTCTACCAGTTCACGCTCCTGTTCGATGCCAAGCGTCGCGAAAAGGTGGTCGACTGGTTCGGTTGCGCCTGCACCGTGAGCCCGCGCGCATTGGACGATTTCGAGAAGGAGTACGGTTACCGTCTGCGTCCGGAGGATTTCGTGGATGGCGGTGCCTACAACTCCGCGTGGCGCGTGCCCCGCAAGGCGCAACGCGACTGGATTGACTTCCTCTCCGGATTCGTGCGCGAGAACGTCAAGCGGCTTGCCGACATGTCGCACGCGGCAGGCAAGGAAGCCATGATGTTCCTTGGCGACCAGTGGATCGGTACCGAACCGTATAAGGACGGGTTCGAAAAGCTGGGTTTGGATGCGGTCGTCGGCTCCATCGGAGACGGCACCACCACCCGCATGATCGCGGACATTCCGGGCGTCAAATACACGGAAGGACGCTTCCTGCCGTACTTCTTCCCCGACACGTTCTACGAGGGCAACGACCCGAGCATCGAAGGCCTCGACAACTGGCGTAAGGCCCGCCGCGCGATCCTGCGTTCGCCGATCGGCCGTATGGGCTACGGTGGCTACCTCTCCTTGGCCGCCAAGTTCCCGAAGTTCGTGGACACGGTGACCCATATCGCCGACGAATTCCGCGACATCCACGACCGCACCGGTGGGGTGGCCGCCGAAGGCGAGCTCAACGTGGCGATTCTGAATTCCTGGGGCAAGATGCGTTCCTGGATGGCGTTCACCGTGGCACACGCCCTGCCCAACAAGCAGACCTACTCCTACTACGGCATTCTGGAATCCCTGTCCGGCATGCGCGTGAACGTGCGGTTCATCAGCTTCGACGACGTACTCGCGCATGGCATCGATAGTGATATCGACGTAATCATCAACGGCGGCCCGGTCGACACCGCATTCACCGGCGGCGACGTGTGGACCAACCCGAAGCTCGTGGAAACCGTGCGCGCCTGGGTGCGTGGTGGCGGCGCGTTCGTGGGCGTGGGCGAGCCGAGCTCGGCACCGCGCTTCCAAGCGGGCCGGTTCTTCCAGCTGGCCGACGTGATTGGCGTGGACGAGGAGCGCTATCAGACCCTCTCCGTGGACAAGTACTTCCCACCGGTGGTGCCGGACCACTTCATCACCGCCGATGTGCCGGTCGACCCGGCGGCCCGCGAGGCTTGGGAACAGGCCGGCTACCGCATCCCGCTGAGCGGTTGCGGCGGTGGCCAGTCCATCAAGCCGTTGGGCGGCATCGACTTCGGCGAACCCGTGCTCAACACGTATCCGGTCAATGAAAACGTGACCCTGCTGCGCGCGGACGGCGGGCAGGTGCAGCTCGCGACCAATGATTATGGCGAAGGCCGCGGTGTGTACATCTCCGGTCTGCCCTATTCGGCGGCCAACGCCCGACTGCTGGAACGCGTGCTGTTCTACGCCTCCCACAACGAAGACAAGTATGCGGCTTGGAGCTCGTCCAACCCGGAGTGCGAGGTGGCGCACTTCCCCGAGCAAGGGTTGTACTGCGTAATCAACAACACCGATCAGCCGCAGCGGACCACGGTGACTCTGGCCGATGGCACCACCGAGGACTTCGACCTGCCCGACAGCGGCATCGCATGGCGTGAAGCCTGATTCCCGCGTTTTGGAGAACGGACCCATCATGACCGAAATCAATGAAGTTTTATTCGGCATCGCCTCGCATTTTGCGCTGGAAGGTGCCGTGACCGGCATCGAACCTTACGGAGACGGCCATATCAACACCACCTATCTGGTGACCACGGACGGCCCCCGCTACATCCTCCAACAGATGAACACCAGCATCTTCCCCGATACGGTGAATCTGATGCGCAATGTCGAACTGGTCACCTCCACTCTCAAGGCTCAGGGCAAAGAGACGCTGGACATTGTGCCCACCACCTCCGGCGCCACCTGGGCCGAGATCGATGGCGGCGCATGGCGCGTCTACAAGTTCATCGAACACACCGTGTCGTACAACCTCGTGCCGAACCCGGACGTGTTCCGCGAGGCCGGCAGCGCATTCGGCGACTTCCAGAACTTCCTGTCCGAATTCGACGCCAGCCAGCTGGCCGAAACCATCGCCCGCTTCCACGACACCCCGCATCGTTTCGAGGACTTCAAGGCCGCCCTCGCCGCGGACAAGCTCGGCCGCGCCGCCGCATGCCAGCCGGAAATCGACTTCTATCTGAGCCACGCCGACCAGTATGCCGTCGTGATGGATGGGCTCAGGGACGGTTCGATTCCGCTGCGCGTGACCCACAATGACACCAAGCTCAACAACATCCTCATGGACGCCACCACCGGCAAGGCGCGTGCGATCATCGATCTCGACACCATCATGCCCGGCTCCATGCTGTTCGACTTCGGCGATTCCATACGCTTTGGTGCGTCCACTGCTCTGGAAGACGAAAAGGACCTCAGCAAGGTGCATTTCAGCACCGAGCTGTTCCGCGCCTACACGGAAGGCTTCGTGGGCGAACTACGCGGCAGCATCACCGCGCGCGAGGCCGAACTGCTGCCGTTCAGCGGCAACCTGCTCACCATGGAATGCGGCATGCGCTTTCTCGCCGACTACTTGGAAGGCGATATCTACTTTGCCACCAAGTACCCCGAGCATAATCTGGTGCGCACCCGCACCCAGATCAAACTCGTGCAGGAGATGGAGCAGAAGGCCAGCGAAACCCGCGCCATCGTAGCCGACATCATGGAGGCTGCCAGGTGAGCCGTCAGCCGAACCATACCCGAACCAGCATGATGGAGGCAGAGCAATGAACGATCAGCTGACCGAGGTATACGCCAGCATCGACGCCCTGATCGATTATGCCTTGGCCCATCTTGACCTTGACCCACGCAACGCAGACTGGACCCGCAACCAAATCTTCGCCCTCTTCCGCCTAGATTCCTACCCCGGACCCAAAACCACAACGTCGGCGGCGTCAGTGTCAGACGTAGTCCAAGACATTGTTGGCAGCCGAAGCCAGGCCCCCTATGGCGAAAAGACCCCCGACCCCCTGCTCGCCGCCTTCCGCGCCGCCGACGTTGTGGTTTTGGG
>OJRL01000843.1_pt1 | contig 15053 bp, 10 predicted proteins | sample 1599191 | NCBI WGS metagenome assembly OJRL01 (sample SAMN03922537, study PRJEB24848) | human gut metagenome | isolation source: stool sample | host: Homo sapiens | place: Germany | collected 2010-05
GGTGATGCCGTCGCGCGGCAGAGTGTGGCGCAGCAGGTTGAAGGTGCCGCCGTACACGTTCTTGGCTGCGACGATGTGGTCGCCGGACTGGGTGATGTTGCGCACCGCGTATTCCACGGCGGCCGCGCCGGACGCGACGGCCAGGCCCGCGGTGCCGCCTTCGAGGGCCGCGATGCGGTCTTCGAACACGCCCTGGGTGGAGTTGGTCAGACGGCCGTAGATGTTGCCCGGGTCCGCCAGTCCGAAGCGGGCCTCGGCGTGGTCGAAGTTGTGGAAGACGTAGGAGGTGGTCTGGTAGATCGGCACCGCGCGGGAGTCGGTGGCCGGGTCGGCCTGCTCCTGGCCGACGTGCAGCTGCAGGGTTTCAAAACGGTACTTCTTGTTGTTCTCGGCCATGGTATTCTCCTTGGTTGTGCTAGGTCGCGAGGATTTTTCCTTGCCACCCGCCTGCCGTGTTCGGGCGGTTGGCGAGGTGTTGGTTATGAAGTTACGACGCTTGGGCCGCGCGGCGCAAGCTGAACGTTATCGGACTTGCCTATAAGGGCTTATAAAGCCTTGGACTCATTGACGTGAGCGACTGTCAGAAGTCACGAAAAAGTCGTTGAAATTATCGCGACACGCCGGGCCGCACGCATGCGCTTTCAAGGTCGACTGCGGTCACGGTGATATCGCTGCCATGCCTTTCGCGCATGGCTCAAGTGTCCGTGATGATTGCTTGTTCCACCCGTCACCAAGACGGTTTGCCCGCTCGGTGATGACGTCTGTTTCATTTTTCTGCCGCCCGGTTACATGGTTTACATGACGAACGACTACAGTCAAACATCGCCAATGAATTATTCCGCCAACATGGTGAAGGGATTCGAACAGACATGACCGATGTAACTCTGTATGACCGTGATCCGAACTATATTCCGCGCGTGGCCGCCGTGCACGACATGTGCGGCTACGGCAAGTGCTCGCTGACCGCCGCGATTCCGATTCTCTCGGCCGCCGGCTGCGATGTGTGCCCGGTGCCGACCGCCCTGTTCTCGGCGCACACACGCTATGCAGTGTTCACGTTCCATGACACCACGGATATTCTCTCCGGTTACTTGGATGCCTGGCAGAAGGAAGACGTGGAGCTGGATGGCGTGTATTCAGGCTTCCTCGGCTCCCCCGATCAGGTGGCGATCATTCAGCGTCTCTACCGCGAATATCCGAACGCGCTGCGTCTGGTTGACCCGGTGATGGGAGACGCCGGCGAAATGTACCCCACGTACACACCGGAGCTGTGCGAGGCAATGGGCGCGCTGGCCGATGGTGCCGACGTGTTGATGCCGAACCTCACCGAAGCGAGCATTCTCACCAAGCGTGACTATCCTGGCCAGGATATTGATGAGGCCACGGTTAACGAGCTGTTTGGTGCTCTGCTGGAGTTGGGTGCCAAGAACGTGGTGCTGAAGGGCATTGACCATGGCGATGGCAAAATCGTCAACTATGTGGCCAGCGCTTCCACCGGTGTTGCCGGCAAGATCGAGCTGGCTCATGAGAAGTTGCCATACATGATTCATGGCACGGGTGACGCCTTCGCCTCTGCCCTGTGCGGCGCGATGATGGCCGGCCGCGGCCTGGCCGAGTCGGCCGAAATCGCCGGTGAGTTCGTGCGTCACGCCATGGTCAGCACCCGTAACCAGCCGCATTTCGAGGATCGTGGCGTCAGTTTCGAACTGAACCTTGGCGAACTCACCGATTTGGTGAAGTGACCGCACCTTGGCTCCCCTCTCCGCTCACTGGGTCTGACGTATTCAGCGAACAATCCGATGGGTTGTTTTTTCGTCACAGGGAAGTCGACTGGTGAGCCTTGGTAAACCTTCTGAACTAATGGTGGATAACCGAGTTTTCATCCACACGTTATCCACAACACGCCAAACCGCGTCATAGTATCCACATTTGCCGGTTGCGCTTGTGCTCTTACATAAGTAACCCGCACAGTGGAATCATGAACGCTTTACCACCTACTCAGCCGACGACGAAGTCCGGCATCGACGCCGGTCTTGCCTTTCACCAGCCCATGCTGGCTTCACCTGATCCGCAGGCAATGCTGCCTTCGGAACGGATTGCGGCCACGATGGGCGACCGCAATCTGACGCCCAAACAGTTCGGCGCGCTCGGCGAGCAGTATGCCGCCGCGTGGCTGGAGGAACACGGTTGGACGACCTTGAGCCGCAATTGGCATACCCGTTACGGCGAATTGGACATCGTGATGCTCAATCCCGAGTACACGGTGGTGTTCGTCGAAGTGAAATCACGCCGGTCCATGCATTACGGATATCCGCAAGAGGCCATTACGCCGGCGAAACAGCACAATCTCAGGAAAGCCGCCTGCGATTGGCTACTTGACCGGCGTAATCGGGTGCCGCATTCGGCGGTCCGTTTCGATGTCGTCACCATCGTGCTTCGGGTGGGCAGGCCGCTCGTGCATCACATTGAAAATGCCTTCTGAAGCCCCCCCCCCAAAAAAAAAACAGCCACGTTGCGAAACACATTGTGAAAGGAGTAGACATGGCTATCGGCAGCACCCTCTCAGTCGGACTGATCGGCCTTAAGGCCTTCATCGTCCAAGTGCAGGCTTTCATCAGCCCTGGCTTGCCATACTTCAGCATCATCGGATTGCCGGATGCATCGTTGTCCGAAGCCCGCGAGCGCGTGAAATCAGCGTGTCAAGCCACTGGATTCGGTTGGCCGCAAACCCGTGTGACCGTGAACATGAGCCCTGCGGCCATGCCCAAACGCGGTTCGTCGCATGATCTGGCCATCGCGGCCAGCGTCCTATGTGCGGCGGGTGCCATAGGGCATGATTGCCTAGAAGATACCATTGTGCTCGGCGAAGTGAATCTTGACGGCTCGGTGCTGCCGATTCATGGGCTGCTCCCGATCATGCTGCATGCCGAGGAACGTGGCGTGCGCAAAATGATTGTTCCCCATCGCAATCTTGACGAGGCTTCGATGGTGGATGGACTGGATGTAGTGGGCGTGAGGCATGTGGGTGAGCTCATCGAACTGATGGGCGGCGATGCCACCTATACGATTCCCGATACACCGGTTACCGACGAGACCACCACGGATCAATCGCCCACAAGTCATCCCAACGATTGTGGCGATATGAACGAGGTTCTAGGTCAGGAGCATGCCAAATGGGCACTGCAAGTGGCGGCGGCAGGCGGGCATAATCTCATCATGACCGGCCCGCCAGGCAGCGGCAAAACCATGTTGGCCTCACGTATGCCCGGCATCATGTGCCCGTTGAACGAGGCGGAACAGCTGGAGGTGGCATCGATTCGATCGCTGTGCGGCATACTGCCTCAGTACGGCATCACCGACATGCCGCCGTTCGAGGCACCGCACCACACCGCCAGCACGGCGGCCTTGGTGGGTGGTGGCAGCGGCATCGCCGTTCCCGGCGCAATCACACGCGCGCATCGAGGCATTCTGTTTCTGGACGAGGCACCGGAATTCAGCGCACGCGCCCTGCAGACGTTGCGCGAACCATTGGAATCCGGGTATGTGGCGCTTTCCCGTTCAAAAGGCAGCACCTACTACCCGGCCTCATTCCAACTCATCATGGCGGCCAACCCCTGTCCGTGCGGATACTATTACGGCACCGGCGAACGTTGCGCTTGCCGGGAAAAAGACCGTATACGTTATTTCTCGCGATTGTCCGGACCGATACTGGATCGTGTGGATATTCAGATGGCGGTGCCACCAGTCTCGCGCATTGCCGCGCAAAGCGAGCCAATCGGCGAGTCCAGTGCCGGGATACAAGCTCGTGTGATTCGTGCCCGTCAAGTGGCCAAAGACCGGTTCAGACAGTATGGATGGGTGTGCAACGCGCAAGCTTCGGGCAAATGGCTGCACGCCAATACATCGCTGAAAGCGATGGAATTGGTCAATCGGGCCCTGTCCAATCATCAACTCACATTGCGCGGGGCTGATCGCGCCATGCGTCTGTCTTGGACGCTCGCCGATCTGGCCGGCCGCGTATCCCCCACTGAACAGGACGTCCATCAGGGCATCGAAATGAGAACGAGGATGACATGAGTAACGCTACTGATATCCGGCAATCTGGCGGCACCGCAGGAAGTGTGGATCACACCGATACGAGTCTCGCCGTTTCGCGCACTATTCCCGTACCTCCCACGGATACGTTGTATCGTGCCGCGCTCACGTTCTGTCTTGATGGCGCGGATGTGATGATGTACGCCACGCTCAAAGGCGCGGAAAACGCCGAATCCCTCTGGCATGCGTTGGCGCAATCCCATCCAAGCCAGCCATCTGAAATCTGCGGCCCGGCGCTGTCACGTATTGACCGCATGTTCGTGGACGGCCTCACTCGATGGGGCCGCAAGGCGTCGGCGAACGCGATGCGCTCCTTCCGCAATGCACTGGCCTGCTGGCATAACCGCATGATGGACCTGCCCTCGCAAGACATCATCCAACTGGCCGACTGGTTCACTATGGATGGCACGCAATGGATTATCGGCCCTGGCCATCCATGTTGGCCCTCGCAGTTGGCCGACCTGTCCATTCGCTCCGATTGGGCGCCACCGCTGTGTTTGTGGATCAAAGGCGATCCACGCGCATTGACCAGTTGCGCCAAACCGGTCGGCATCGTCGGTTCACGGGACGTGACCGAATATGGCCGGTATGTGGCACACACCGTAGCCGAACAGGCAGCCGTTGCCGGGCATCTGGTCGTGTCCGGAGGCGCGATGGGCACGGATGCGGCGGCACATTGGGGAGCGTTGAATGCGCTGCACGGCAGAATGCCCGCCAATGTGGGCAAAACCGTTGCCGTATTCGCCGGCGGGCTCAACCATATCGGACCGATGCGTAACCGCACGCTGTTCGAACGCATCGAGGCGCAGGGTGGTGCACTGATCAGTGAACTGTGCCCCGGGACGATTCCCGAAGCCCGTCGTTTTCTGCTTCGCAACCGCATTATCGCGGCCATGTCTTCCACATTGATTGTGACGCAAGCCCGGTTGCGTTCCGGAGCGCTCAACACCGCGGGATGGGCATGCGAATTGCTGCGCGAAGTGTATGCGGTTCCCGGTGACATCAATCAGCCTTGCAACGCCGGGTGTAATAAGAGGATCGGCGACCACCGAGCGATGATTCTGTGTGCCGCCACATCCACCGAGGATATATGCCATGAACGGCATAAGCCCGTTATGGCAGCATACCCAGGCATATCGAAATCCACAGGTCAGGACTCGTCCGAAAACGAGGAGGCCATGGAAGTGCCGGCAACGACTCCGTTATCGCCAGCATCCTCGGAATCATCGGTGTCACAGGAGTCGTCACAAGATTCAGGTCATTCGAAACGTTCGAAGACCAAGCATACTCAGCCTACGCGCACTCAATCCAAGGATGGGCCGGCGAGCGCAACTGCCGATTCCGGTAACGACAAAAGCAAGGGTGAAGAGCTTCCCTCGTCGCATCAGATGCCGGATCTTCGTGTCAAGCCGAAGCCCGATCCCGAGAAGGAAGCCCAACAACGTATCATTATCGCCAAGCTGCCGGAAATGGAACGCACATTAGTGGCATTGATTCGTGAATGCCGTAAACGACATCTCATCGTCACCCCGGACGCACTATTGCGTGTGGCGCGAGAGACGGTACCCGACGAGATTCCCAATATCGGCACCATACTTGAGCTACTCGGCGCATTGGAGCTGAAGGGAGTGATCGAGCGGGATGCCGGCATACTCAAGCTGAGCAGCCGTGTCGGCTAATCGGCTTCCATGACACGGCTCGAAGGCTGTTCGGCGGGTGTGCGAGAATCGAACCCATGAGTCCGAAACGTTTGGAAGATATGTATGATGCGGTGATCGTCGGCGCCGGAGCGGCCGGCCTGTCGGCGGCGTTGGGACTGCTGCGCTCCCCCGAGATCACCGAGCTCAAGGAACAAGGCGTGGACCCGAAGATCCTCGTGGTCTCCAAACTGCAGCCGCTGCGTTCGCACACCGGTTCAGCCGAGGGCGGCATCGCCACGAGCCTGGGCAATGTGGAGTCCGATGACTGGCACTGGCATTACTACGACACCATCAAGGGCGGCGACTGGCTGGTGGACCAGGATGCGGCCAAACTGCTCGCCGAATACGCGCCGCAGACCGTGATCAACCTGGAGCGTCAGGGCGTGGCCTTCTCCCGTACCGAGGACGGGCATATCGCCCAGCGCCGGTTCGGCGGCCACACGCGCGAGTTCGGCGGCGCCCCGGTCAAGCGCGCCGCCTATGCGGCCGACCGCATCGGCCACCAGATTCTGCACGCCTTGTGGCAGCAGTGCGTGGCCGCCGGCGTCGAGTTCGCCGAGGAATGGTATGTGACCGACCTGGTGCTCGCCGACGACGGCAAGCAGGCGGCCGGCATCGTGGCCTTTGACACGCATTCGGGCAAGATTCAGGCCATCCACGCGCGCAACGTGCTGCTTGCCACCGGTGGCGCGGGCCGACTGTTCCACACCACGTCAAATTCCTGGGATCTGACCGGCGACGGCATGGCCTTGACCTTGGCCGCCGGTCTGCAGCTGGAGGACATCGAATTTGTGCAGTTCCACCCCACCGGGCTCGCGCACACCGGCATCCTGCTGTCCGAGGCGGCCCGCGCCGAGGGCGGCATTCTGAGGAACGCCGACGGTGAGCCGTTTATGGAACGCTACGCTCCGGAGCATAAGGATCTGGCCGCACGAGACGTGGTCTCCCGCTCCATCATGGCGGAGATCGACGCCGGTCGCGGCGTCGCCGACCCGAAGGACCCGGATGGTCCGAAGGACTGCGTCTGGCTGGATATGACCGGCATCGACCCCGAACGTATGAAGGAAGTGCTGCCGCAGGTGGTCGAAACCATCGAGCAGTACGCGAACCTCGATCCGGCCAAGGACCTAGTACCCATCAAGCCCACTGCACACTACACGATGGGCGGCATCCCCATCACCACCGACGGCGAGGTGTACCGTTGGGCCGACGGTGCCGTGCAGGTAGTCGATGGACTGTTCGCCGCTGGCGAATGCTCTTGTGTCTCCGTACATGGTGCGAATCGTCTGGGCGGCAATTCTCTGCTCGACGCCTGCCTGTTCGGCACACGCGCTGGTCAGACGATGGCCGCACGCATCGCCGAGAACCCGGTTGACTCCCCCATGGCCGATGATTCGGCCGATGACATGCTGACCGATGCCGCCGATCAGGCTGCCGATTCTCGCAAAGCGGAGCTTGACGAACTGCTCGCCGGGCCAATAGATGATTCAGACGATGGAGTGCCCACCGCCAATCCTTATCAGCTCATGGCCCAACTCGGATCAGTGATGGAGCAGGCTCTGGCCGTACGTTGCACCGCTCAGACCATCGATACGGCGTTGACCCAGATCAACGGTGACATCACACCGGTTGCCGATACCTTGCGGGCCCATGACAAGACCGCCGCTTTCAATCAGGAGGTCACCGCCATCTGGGAAGTCCGTCATCTGATCGAACTGGCCGAGGTCATGCTGCACGCTTCCGAATCCCGTCAGGAATCTCGCGGATCCATGCAACGCCTTGATTTCCCCGAACGCGACGATGAGCATTTCCTTGCTCACTCGATGGTCGCCGATGATGGTTCGGTAAGTTTCAAGCCGGTGCACATCACCGACTATCCGCCCAAGAAGCGCGAGTACTGATCCGCTGGTGGTAATACCCAAGCCGCCTAGGGCTTGTGGCACAATAGGTTGGCTAATATTGGACTTGACATCCCACTGTTTCATGGAGGCAGAACATGGCTGAGGCGAGCAACACGACGGTTACCCTGCAAGTGCATCGTTTCACGCCGCGACCCGAGCGTGCCGAACGTGCACGCGGTGGCAGCCCGTTTGCCAAGAAAGGCTCCCCGTTCGGCGGCGGCTCGGATTCGGCGGCGCGCCGTCGTCCGCGCGGCAAGCAGTGGGTGCAGGAGTACACGATTCCCGCGCGCCCTTCGGATACTGTGTTGGATTGTCTGCTGACCATCAAACGCACCGTCGACCCGACGCTGGCCTTCCGTTATTCGTGCGGTCATGGCATGTGCGGTTCGGACGCCGTGGCCATCAACGGCACCCCCACCCTGCTGTGCACAGCCACCATCCGCGATTGGGCCAAGCAACCCGGCGCCATGCCCGAAGTCGATGACGAAGGGTTCCGACACGCCGGCACCGAGGCTGAGGAATCCGACGATTCCGCGGAAAACGTCGCAAACGCGGCGGCCGCCCAGAACTCAGCCGCAAACGGTTCGCTGGGAGTCATCGAACTGGCGTCCCTGCCCGGCTTCCCGCCGCAGCGCGACCTCATCGCCGACATCGACCCTATGCTCAACCAGATCAGGAAGCTCACCCCGTATCTTCAGGCGGACGGCGTGCTCGCCACCACCGCCGAAGGCAAGGTGGACGTGTTCGAATACCTGCAGAACCCCGAACAACTCGCCAAATACGAGCTGCTGAGCAACTGCATCGCCTGCGGCGTGTGCGAAGGCGCCTGCCCGGTGTACGCCGGCGGCGACGCCTTCATCGGCCCGGCCGCGCTGATTTGGGCCTCCCGTTTCGTCAACGATTCGCGCGACACCAAGGCCATGGAGCGTATGGATGCCATCGACACCGCCGACGGCGTGGCCGCCTGCCAGTCCGTGCGCGCCTGCTCCCGCCACTGCCCGCGCGGCATCGATGTGGGCGAGGAGATGTGGCAGATCGTGGCTAAGGTCCGCGAGCGTTAAGCCGCGCCGCGGCTGGCTGCGGCGATCGCCTAAGCACATGCGTCGATGCATCCGCCGGGTGCCCGCACGAGAGAAGACATGAAAGAACGAATTATGGACAGAACGCAGTACACCAACCTCGCCAAGGCATGGGAATTCACCGAGGAACACGCGCGCGAACGTGAATCCGATGCGTTGACCGACACCCGTACGGCCGCCGACGAGTCCGGCCAGTTGCAGGGTTCGGCGGCGCAGGCCCGTCTGCTGGGCATGCTGGTGCGCATCACCGGCGCCGCTTCGGTGATTGCCGTGGGCACCGGCTCGCTGGTGGAGACCTTGCAGCTCGCCCATGCGCTGGATAACAAGGGCCTGCTGACTGCGGTCGATTCCACCGCTCAGGGCATCGCGCTGATTCGCAAGGCGTTCGCCGAGCTGCAGGACGAGACCGACACCACGTTGCGTGCGGTGAACGCTCCGGCCAGCGTGTTTCTGCCGCGCCTCAACGCCAATGATTACGATCTGATCGTGGTGGCGGGCGACGCCGAGAACTATGCCGCCACGTTCGCCCAGGCCTCCCGTCTGCTGCGCACGCACGGCGTGATCGTGTTCACCGATGTGCTGGCGTTGGAGGACGGTCAGGGCGGCGTGATCAATCCGGCCGACCGCAGCGACAAGGCCATCGCCATGCGTGAGCTGCTCACCACCGTCGAAGATGACGAAGGTTTCGAGTCCACGCTCACCCCTGACGGCACCGGCCTGCTCATCGCCTACAAAAAGTAACTCTGTCCTTGGCTCCCCTCTCCGAGGGGAGCCACTCTATCTCGCTTACCTCACAATTGCGCTGACGGCCACGTCCACGGCTTCGTCGGCGTCATCGGTCACGGTGACCAGTTTCGGGTCGATCGTCGAGATCATGCCGTGCTCGGCCACCGGACCGTTGAGCCAGTCAAAGAGCCCCTGCCAGTATTCCTTGCCGTAGAGCACCACCGGAATATTCGCCACCTTGTGGGTCTGGACCAAGGTCAGCAGCTCGAACATCTCATCCAGTGTGCCGAAGCCGCCCGGGCATACGATCACGCCGGAGGAATACTTGATGAACATGGTTTTCCGCACAAAGAAGTACCGGAAGCTCATGCCGAGGTTCACCCACTGGTTCAACCCCTGCTCGTGCGGCAATTCGATGCCAAGTCCCACGGATTTGCCGCCAGCCAGTGCCGCTCCCCTATTCGCGGCTTCCATGATGCCGGGACCACCGCCGGTGATGACGGCGATGTTGCGCTTGGCTATCTGACTACCCATGCGCCGTGCTGCCTTGTAGATCGATTCGGTACGCTGGGTGCGTGCGGAGCCGAAAATAGAGACCGCAGGTCCGAGCTCGGCGAGCGCCCCGAAACCGTCCACGAATTCCGATTGGATGCGCAGCACACGCCATGGGTCCATGTGCAGCCAGTCGGTGTCCTGATCGGGTTTCAGCAGGTTGGCGGTGGTGTTGTCCGAGGGAATCATCTGGCCGCGTAGAATCACCGGGCCGCGATGATAGGTATCGCCCAGCGGCGAGGCGTCCTCCAGATCGACCGGGTTCACCGGTGTGGCCGCAGCCTCAGTTGCCGTCTCAGCCTCCAACGCCGCCGCATCATTCGCGGCTGTGGCTTCCAATGGTTCCATATCGTCCACGACTGCGGACTTGGATGCGGCCTCGGCTAGATTCTTTGCTTCAGCGGCCTTTTTGCCGTCGTTCTTCTTGGATTTCTTCTGCTTCTTTGCCATCCAATGTCCTCCTGTACGGCGCTATCGACTCTTCGCATTCTAGCGCCTGAAGCTCTGCGTACGTTTTCCGCGAAATCATCCTTGACTTCGTGAAGAACGTACGGTGAGTGACACTGAGCGTACGTTTTCCGCGAAATAAGGCCTCATCTCGTGAAGAACGTACACTGAGCGCGTCTCAGCGTACGGTTTTCACGAAACAAGGCCAACAATGGAGTAGGGACCGTCTAAGCCATCAGTGGCGGAAGTCGATTTCCACACTGGCGGTGCCGTCGGCGAGGGTGCCGGGGTGTTCCGTGGGCGTGGCGGGCTCTGTGGTGTGGCTTGGCTGCCCGATGCCATCACCATCAATCGATTCGTCATCCTCCGCATCAGCCGCTGCTGCGGCTGCGGTCTTCTCGAATCGCTTGGACTGACGGCTCAGCAGCACACCGGAAATCGCGGCGGCGATCAGGGAGGCCACCAGCACGCCGAAGCGCGCCTCAGCGGAAAGTTCCGCGTTCTTGTACGCCAGCGAAGCGATGAGGAAGGACACAGTGAAGCCAATGCCGCAGGCGACGGCAGCGGGAATCATGTCGCGCACACGCAGCCCCTTGGCCATCTTGAGCCCGCCCACATGCGTGGACAGCCATGCGGTGGTGATGATACCCAGAGGTTTGCCGACCACCAAAGCCACAATCAGTGCGATGACCAGCGGCGAGGCCAACAATAGCGGGCTCATCGACTCGAAGTGTACGCCGGTGGCGAACAAGGCGAAGATGGGCAGGGCCAGCAGTGCGGAGAATGGCTGGAGCTTGTTGGCATAGCGTTCGGCACGCGGCGAGAGTTCGCCGTGCATTTCACGAGAGGGGGTCAGCAGGCCAACCAGCACGCCGGCCAGTGTGGGGTGCACGCCTGCCTCGAACATCATGATCCAAGCGAGGATACCGACGATGCCAACCGCGATCCACGGCACTTTTTTCAGTCGTACGAGGTATGCCCAGATGGCGGCGCATACGGCGATGCCGATGAACCAATACCAGGCGTTAATCGAGGAGAAGAATACGGCGATCAGAATAATGGCCAGCAGGTCGTCGACGGTGGCAAGCGTCATCAGGAACGCGCGGATCGAACCGGGCAGGGCCTTGGCGAACAGGGCGAGCACGGCCAGCGAGAACGCGATATCCGTGGCGGTGGGCACTGCCCAGCCGTGCGACATCTCCGAGAACGGGATGCTGCTGCCGGTGGTGGTCAGAATCAGCGTGCCGGGTTCACCAGGCCCGATCTGAGAGAACAATGCCGTGACGGCCAGGAACAGGATGGGCGGGGCGATCATGCCGCCCACCGCGCACAGCATCGGCACGGCGGCCGCTTTCGGATTGGCAAGCGAGCCGGTGGTGAGTTCCTGCTTCAGTTCGAGGCCCACGGTCAGGAAGAAGATGGTAAGCAGACCATCCTGGGCCCAGTGGCCAATAGGCAGGTCGAGATTGGTGTAGGGGATGAACAGATGCGTTTCCGCTACGGTCTCGAACGCATGCGCGGTGGCGGGCAGATTCGCGAGCACCAGGCCGGTGAGCGCGAAGCCAAGCATGATGAGTCCGGAAATACGGTCTGAGGCGGCGATTCGCCTGATGGTGGACCAAAGTCCCTTCTTCGCGCCGGCGGTCGTGGCCATCGCGTCTCCTTGCTGCACTCTCTTGGATGAACCGTATGTAATAGTACGGAATATCTCAGGACGTTCCGCTCCGGGCTGAGTCGCGAAGGGCAACCTTAGCCCAACCCTGTGTGGCCGACTCAACCGACTCAAACGGGCCAATACAATTGGAAAAGCCTCGGAAGCATTTCGCTTTCGAGGCTTACTGTGCGCCAGACAGGATTCGAACCTGCGACCTGCTGATCCGTAGTCAGCTGCTCTAATCCGCTGGGCTACTGGCGCATGTTGTCTTTCAGACAACTCGATATATAATACACGCCGTTCAGCTGAATGCAACTCGGCGTGTTGCGGCGAGTCGCACCATCCCGACCACTACCGCAACGGCGTATTTACTGGCCTCACGCCTCGTGTGTACGGACTCGGTCAAGCAAAACCGACTGCGCAACTTTGAGACGTCCCTGCGGCACATCCACGGCTTCGCGCAGGAGTTTGGGCGTGCTGGAACCCTCTACGGACGCCTTGTCCACAATCACCTGCCTCACATCATCCAAACTCGGCAACTGGAACATCGTGTCCTGCAACGTACGTTCGATAATCGAACGCAAACCGCGTGCGCCGGTCCCCTGCTTGATAGCGATATCAGCAATCGCCCGAATGGCCTGTTCTGTGAATTGCAGATCGACGCCGTCGACGGCGAACAGTTTACGGTACTGCTTGATCAGCGCGTTGGCTGGCTGGGTGAGAATCGCCGTCAGATCGTCTACGGTAAGTTCCTTCAGCACACTGGTGACCGGCAAACGTCCGATGAACTCAGGCAACAGTCCGAACTCGGCCAGATCATCGGCATTGACCTGTTCGAGCAATTCCTCGTCTTTCATGTCGGCGTCGTGCCAATTCGCGCCGAAGCCGGTCTCTCGACGGCCTAATCGCTTGCGAACAATGTCCGTCAGCCCCACGAACGCACCGCCGCAGATGAATAGGATGCCGCGTGTGTCCATCTGCGCAACGTCCTGCTCCTTATGCTTGCGCGTGCCTTCCAACGGCACGGAGGCGATGGTTCCTTCCAAGATCTTCAGCAACGCCTGCTGAACGCCCTCACCGGACACGTCACGGGTGATGGAGGTGTTCTCACCGGATTTGCGGGCGATCTTATCGATTTCGTCAATGTAGATGATGCCGTGCTGGGCTCGGCTTACGTCGCCATCCGCAGCTTGGAGGAGACGTTGGAGCACGGTTTCCACATCGTCGCCTACATAGCCGGCTTCGGTCAGGGTGGTGGCGTCGGTGATGACGAACGGCACGTTCATTACGCGGGCCAACGCCTGCGCAAGATAGGTTTTGCCCACGCCGGTGGGGCCGAGCAACAGAATGTTTGACTTGGCGACCTCGACGTCAGCCAAAGGGTCATTGCTGCGGCGGGCAGCACGCGTCTGGGTGGGAACGGATTGCTTGGCTTGTTTGCCGGTCTGGCCACTGTGCCCGTTATTCCCGTCAAGCTGCTCAGCGGACTCCTGAAGCTCCATATTGACGCGCTTGTAATGGTTGTATACGGCTACGGATAATGCGCGCTTGGCGTTCTCCTGACCGATGACGTAGCGGTTGAGATAATCGAAGATCTGAGCGGGCTTGGGCAGGCTCAGCGAATTGACCTCGGCATCTTTGACACGCTCCTCGGAGATGATGTCCACGCACAGGGCGATGCATTCATCGCAGATGGAGGCATTGGGACCGGCCACCAGTTTTCGTACCTGATGTTCGGTTTTGCCGCAGAACGTGCAACGGGGTACGTCCTCGTTGTAGCTCACCACACGTCCCATGATTCTCCTTTGCCGACCGCGCCGCACCGTCGAACCGCCACGCTGCGCATTATCATTGTCATCCTTGAAATACAATACCCCCGGTCGTTGCCGACCGAGGGTATTGCAATGTTCGGAAGTTTTACTGGCGGTGTTCCAACACCTCGTCCACGATGCCGTATTCCTTGGCTTCAGGAGCGGTCAGGAAAGTGTCCACTTCGATGTCGCGGCGAATCTTCTCGACATCCTGGCCGGTGTGCTTGGCGAGGGTCTCCTCCAGCCATTCGCGCATACGCAGCATTTCCTTGGCCTGAATCTCGATCTCCGTGGCCTTGCCGAAGCCTTGGTCGATGGCCGGCTGGTGGATGAGCACACGGGCGTTCGGCAGCATCAGGCGCTTGCCCTTGGTGCCGGAGGCCAGCAGAATGGCGGAGGCGGAGGCGGCCTGGCCGAGACACACGGTCTGCACGTCGGGCTTGATGTACTGCATGGTGTCGTAGATGGCGGTCATGGCCGTCATCGAACCGCCGGGTGAGTTGATGTACATCATCACGTCACGGTTCGGATCCTGGGATTCAAGGACCAGCAGCTGGGCCATCACGTCGTCGGCGGAGGCGTCGTCCACCTGCACGCCGAGGAAGATGATGCGATCCTCGAACAGGCGGGAGTAGGCGTCCTGGGTCTTCATGCCATACGGGGTCTTCTCCACGAACTGCGGCATGATGTAACGGTTGGTCGGCGCGGGCTGGGCTGCGCGGGCGGCGGCCGGCATGAAACCGGCTACGCCATGACGGCCGGCCAAGCGGTCGGCACGGGCGGCGAACTTTGCTTCTTCACTTGCCATGAGTCTCACTCCCCCTGCTGGTTGTTGCCGATGGTGTCCGGCGTGGTCACGAGCTTGTCCACGAAGCCATAGTCGAGGGCTTCCTGGGCGGTGAACCAGTGGTCGTATTCGTTGTCGCGGTAGATTTCCTCGAGGGTGTGGCCGGTCTGCTCAGCGGTCAGCTCGCTCATGGTCTTCTTCATGTCCATGATAAGCTCGGCGTTGATGCGCACGTCGGTGGCGGTGCCGCCAATGCCGCCGGAGGGCTGGTGCATGAGCACACGGGCGTGCGAGGTCAGGT
>OJRL01000861.1_pt1 | contig 14725 bp, 21 predicted proteins | sample 1599191 | NCBI WGS metagenome assembly OJRL01 (sample SAMN03922537, study PRJEB24848) | human gut metagenome | isolation source: stool sample | host: Homo sapiens | place: Germany | collected 2010-05
TTGGGCAGAAAAAAAGCAGGAGACCTTTTTCAGATTTCCTGCTCGGTGTGCCGCTGTGTGGGCGGCGGGTATTTAGTTGTAAAAGTTCGGGGCAAGTTGACCCGATGTGTGACTGACAAACTGGAATTTTGTTATTTCATTTTTTCTTGACACTCGCTACATTCTTTATCGTGAATAGAAATAATGCCACCGCATTTAGGACAAGTATATTTTATTTTCTGCTGTTCCATGAAATGTTCCAAACCATGTCCTTGAACAAAACGGCTATTTTCTATAAGACTTGCTTGATACCGTTTGTTATAGCTTTTTTCAAGATTTTTAATCAACTTACATGGACATTCATCACATTCAAAACAATAGGATAACGATTTTCCTTTGATGCAATCCTTTATTTTGCATTTACGACAATGTTCTGGTTTCCCTTTATCACTATTCAAGCACCCAGAACAAGGTTTTTTATTGTAACAGTGCTTATAACAAACCTTACAATTCATTCCGCATGGGGCAAACATGCTTATATCAATTTTTTCTTTTGACATTTTCATAGTTGTTTACTCCTTTCAACAAATTCGGATTTGAATTCCTCAAAATCATAGGCATTCGCCGCTGATTATAGGGCGTTAATGAAGTCCTCTGAAACCGCCCCAAACAAAGGATTTTTCGCAATCTGCTCACCGAATCCCTTTATTAAATATTACACCGTTTCTACAAAGCCCGCGCAGCTCATAAGGGCAAAAGCAAGGGCAAGAAAAACCCATAACAGGATATAACAAGGTGTGGCAATCGGGAGCCTGTGACATACCTTGCCGACATCAACGAACAGGCAGCGGAACAAATGCTCCTGCTGACAGAGCAAATGGCCGAACGTGAGGGGGTCACCGAACAGCTCAAAGCGCAGGATCAGATGCAATGGGTGCAGCGGATGAATAACATCCGTGACAGGGCAACAGAGATCGTTAATCATGATCTGATCTACATATAAGGTAAAGGTATCGGGCGGCGGGGAGCAATCCCCGCCACTCTTATCTCTTTTGACAAATAATTGTACGGCTTATTCAGAAGTAGATATAGGTAGGAGTATATTCTCCGCCCAAATTTGCAATCAGCTTTGCTTTGGAGTGTGGCCAGAAAAAATGTGTTGCTTTGTTGTTTGAACAACATACAATCCTTCTAAGTATGTTTATAATAAATACAGAAAAACACAAAGGAGGTCTATCACTATAGTATAATCAGAGCAGAAAATCAAGAACAGGGAGGAAAAACTTATGGGAACCACAGTTGTAAACAGGAAAACCTTGATCGGCGAAATCGTAAACCAGTACCCGGAAACGGCGGAGGTGCTGCTCGGAATCGGTATGCACTGCCTCGGCTGTCCAGCTTCCCAGGCGGAGAGTCTTGAGGATGCCTGCGCCGTTCATGGGGTTGATCCTGAAAGCGTCATAAAGGCCATCAACGATAAAATCGCCGATAGCGGAAAGTAAGCGGATCATGAGCGCATTTTTAGGACCAATCCACTTCTGGCTGTATAACAAGATTGGCAAGCAGGAGGAACTCACCAAAGCGATTGCCTCCATGGCTGCCGGGAACGGCTGGATTTCAGATCGTACTGCTTACATCAGAGACCTGCCCGCATTGGAAGACGTCATTGATGAAAGCAATATCCACGGCTGGCTTCAAGATCAGATTCATGATGCGGAAACGAGGTATGCAGATTTGATTCAGACTGTCCTTACCACGCATCCCGAAAGATTGGAGGAAATCAGCAAAGTCGCGTTTCGCTATGGCCGGAGGAACGGAAGGGACGCAGAAAAAGCTACGGACGTTTTCCGCATCTTTGAAGATTTCTTCGTCAACGGTATGCCGTGTGACAGAGTGAATGCTGTCGTAACTGAATCCGATGATGAAGTCTCTTGGCAAATGACGCAGGATATTCACGCACAGTACTGGAACGGAGAGACGAATATCTACTACGAGCTCCGAGACTGCGTGATGCGCGGCATGTTGGATGGTACTCCTTTTGCGCTTGACAGTCGGGACGATGCCCGCTTTACGATCAAAAGAACATGATGATGAAGGAGAAGGTCGGAGAAGTATTCTCCATCGCAATGGACAATCCGGCGATTCCCGGCTGCACGATCTCCAAAGCCGTGCATGACGGAGCAAACGACATCATTTGCTTTTCCTTGGCCAGGAATACGGATATCAGCGCAGAGATTTATCCGTATCACAAACTGATTATTATGGCGGAAGGCGTCATAGAGATCTACGGGGCAGACGGCTTTAGGCGGAACCTCCATACCAGCGAGAGCATTATAACCCTAACGGATACACCGATGGGAATACGAACAGCGGAAGATGCTGTTTATACAGAAGTTTCGATCAGGAGGAGCGATATCATGAACGAGGCAATCAAGGCGGGTGAAGTTTTCAGACTGGCAGAAATTGTCCCCTATCAGGACGGCAAGATCGTCAACATGGATGTCGTGCATAACGACAAGATGAAGTTTGTTATCATGGCCTTTGATGCGGGCACCGAATTGTCCGAACACGCCGCTCCGGGCGAAGCGCTCATCTTCGTGTTGGATGGCGAGGGCGTGATTGGCTACGAAGGAAAAGAACATCCCATCAAAGCCGGTGAGAATTTCCGTTTTGCCAAAGCAGGAATTCACAGCGTCAAGGCAGCCAAGCGGTTTAAGATGGCACTGCTGTTGACCCTAGAATCATAAAAACGAAGAAGGCGAAGATCTGACAAGGGTGTAACCATCGTGCGCATGGAGGTGCCCTGCTGCGGAGGCCTCGAAATGGGGGCAAAAAATGCGCTTCAAGCAAGCGGCAAGTTCATCCTGTGGCAGATTGTGACGATTTCCCGCGACGGAAGAATTCTTGATTAAATGAGGAGAAAACGAAATGGACAAGTACCTATGTGAGCCCTGCGGATATATCTACGATCCGGCGATCGGTGATCCGGAAGGTGGAATAGCTCCGGGAACAGCATTTGAAGACATTCCCGATGATTGGGTGTGCCCAATCTGTGGTGTGGGAAAAGACATGTTTGTAAAGGCCGACTAAGTGAATGGCAAAAAACGAAAGGAGCAAAAACCAATGAAAAAATGTGAAATGTTCTGCTATCAGTGTCAGGAGACGGCGAGGGGCACCGGCTGCACAAAGGTCGGCGTATGCGGAAAGAGACCCGAACTGTCGTCCATGCTCGATCTGCTGATCTATGTGACGAAGGGGCTTTCCTGCGTGACCACTAAACTCCGGGAGGAAGGAAAAGAGATCGGAAAGGACGTCAACCATCTCGTGACCGTCAACCTGTTTACTACGATTACCAACGCGAACTTCGATCGCGACGCAATCGTTGCGAGAATCAAGGAAACGCTCAAAGTCAAGGAAGACCTGCGCTCGAAGCTGACTGACCTAGACTCCCTGCCGGAAGCGGCGCTTTGGAACGGAAGCGAGAGTGAGTTCGACGCAAAAGCGGATTCCGACGCGGTCGGCGTTCTCTCGACGGAGAATGAAGACATCCGTTCCTTGCGCGAGATGATTACCTACGGTCTCAAGGGGCTTGCGGCATACTCCAAGCACGCCAACGCCTTGATGCAGGACAACGAAAAAATCGACGCTTTCCTTCAGCGCGCACTGGCAAAGACTTTGGACGATAGCCTCACAGTTGACGATCTGGTGGCGCTGACGCTGGAGACCGGGAAGTTCGGCGTGGACGGCATGGCGCTTCTCGATTCCGCCAATACCGGCGCATACGGAAATCCTGAAATCACAGAGGTCAATATCGGCGTCCGGAACAACCCCGGCATTTTGATTTCCGGTCATGACCTGAAGGATCTGGAACAGCTTCTGGAGCAGACAAAGGGCACGGGAGTGGACGTCTACACTCACTCCGAAATGCTTCCTGCGCACTATTATCCGGCATTCAAAAAGTACGATCACTTTGCAGGGAACTATGGAAACGCATGGTGGAAGCAGAAGGAGGAGTTCGAGACCTTCAACGGACCGATTCTCATGACCACGAACTGCATCGTTCCTCCTGCCGATTCCTACAAGGACAGACTGTGGACAACCGGTGCCGCAGGTTATCCGGGATGCCGCCACATCGAAGGCGAGTACGGAACCGTCAAGGACTTCTCTGCCATCATCGAACAGGCTAAGACTTGTGCACCGCCGCAGGAAATCGAAACCGGAAGCATCATCGGCGGTTTTGCGCACGAGCAGGTCTTTGCTCTGGCGGATAAGGTCGTGGAGGCCATCAAGTCCGGCGCGATCCGCAAGTTTGTAGTTATGGCGGGCTGCGACGGCAGAATGAAGTCCAGAGAATATTACAAGGAATTTGCTGAAAAACTGCCGAGGGATGTGGTAATTCTAACCGCAGGCTGTGCCAAGTACAAGTACAACAAGCTTGCTTTGGGAGATATCGGCGGCATTCCCCGCGTGCTGGATGCCGGACAGTGCAACGACTCTTATTCTCTGGCGCTGATTGCCCTGAAATTGAAGGAGGTCTTTGGACTGGACGATGTCAACGACCTGCCGATTGCGTTCAATATCGCATGGTACGAGCAGAAAGCAGTCATTGTGCTTCTCGCCCTGTTGTATCTGGGCGTCAAGAATATCCATCTGGGTCCGACGCTCCCCGCCTTCCTCTCTCCCAATGTGGCGAAGGTGCTGGTGGAGAACTTCGGCATCGCCGGTATCGGCACGGTGGACGAAGACCTAAAGCTTCTTGTCGGTGAGACAGCATAAAAACATACCTTCAGTTTATATTGACGCCCTGCAAGCCTCAAACTTGCAGGGCGTTCCTATGTATGCACCGCAGGGGCTTCCTGCGGTGTATTTTTCTGTCTTAGCGTCCTCTGTCATAATCGTGGCTGCGGGGTCGTGTTTGCTGCCGCCGTGCGTCATTCCGGCGTTTGGCCTCCGCCTCCATATCCCGGAGCTTCTTTCGGATGCTCTCCTTTTCAGGCGGTTTCTGCTGGGGCTGCTGCCCTCCGTGGACTTGCCGCTCCCATGCGGCCAGGTCACGGTTGTACTGCTCCACAAGGGCGGTGGCGTCGTCATACGTCCTCTTGAACGCCTGTACGTCGGGGTAACCGTCCTCTTTGAGGATACCGGGCAACAGGTCCATCCGACGGTCAATTTCCTGTTGTACACCTGAAATCTTTTCCTGTAAGGCCTTACGCTCTTTGCCCCTGAAAAGCCCGGTCGTCTCGGCAAGCTGCTTTTCCAACTTTGGAAGCTCCCCGTGCATGAGTTGCTTGATGGCCCTGGCTTCGTCCTGCACCTTGACCATCAGCTTCTGCATGGTGCGGTATTCCGCCATATCAACTGACAGCGTAGGCTTGGGCGGGATCTCTGTCTCCCGAATCAATACCTGTAGGATTTCCTTGGTCTTTTGGATGATACCCCGGAACAGTCCCGGCAGCCAGCCGTGCTTCTGTACGGACCGGGTGACCTCGTCGTAGACGTGTTCATTTCTGATCTCTATGATCTTGGATTCTTCGATCCCGGATACCAGCGCCATATCCGCCGTCCTGTTCCAGTCCTGCCGTGCGGCATTATCCGCCTCGATCTCAGCCTCTTTCGGATTGTTCTTCCCGATCTTCTTGGTGGGGAGGTAGACGCTGTTCGGGTCAAAGACCTTTAGCCGCCTCTCCGGGTCGTGAATGTGGCGGTTGATCAGAGCGGTGTAGAACTGCTTGGCTTCATCCAAGAAAAGCTCATTCTTGAATACCTCGTCCTTTGCCGTGAACAGGTGTTTTTCGTATGTGGATTGAGGAAGAAGTCAAGCCCGGCAATCTCTCCAACGGCACGGTGATGGCCTATCAGGGCGCTGTGGGGCGCATCAAGCAATTCCCCATCGGCAGCCGGAAGCTCAAAACCGTGACCTCGGAGCATTTGCAGATGTTCTTCGATCTCCTGTCTTTCGGAGGCACCAATGCCGACGGAACGAAGGTCAAGCCCATCAGCAAGGGCTATATGCGGCAGTTCTCGGCGGTGATGCAGGGAGCGTTCCGGTTTGCGGTCTTCCCCAAGCGGCTCATTCGTTTTGGTCATTGTACCTCCTGTCTGTTCGATAACTCCTCGGTGAAGTTATGTAAGCACGACACGCCGTTCCATTCGTGCCGCAAGGCACGAATGATGAGCAGGGTTTGGGGCAGGCACGCCCCAACAAGATCACTTCGGAAATGCAGACGCATTGCAGAAGTGAAGTCCCAGTGGAGCACAACATTTTCAAGAATTGAAAATTTGTGGCCACGGGACGGTTCTTGCCCTCTACCGCTGCGCTCGAAACGCATTTTCAACAAATGTTTCCGAATTGTTAAGACGCAAAAAATAAGTAGAGGCTGTGCTGCTCATGTAATGGGAATCGCCGTTTGCTCCGAACGAAGTTCCTGCCCCTGTTTGTGCAGCGGCGTTGTCCGGCTCGCTCACGGAAAGTGTGAGGTCATGGCACGGTATCACGTTCAGACGGCTTATTCAAGATTCAAGGTGCGGTATGAAGAAAGCCGGGCGCAGTGCGGACACTGCGTTCTGCTTCTTTCAAGCACAAGAATAACGCTTTGAAGTTGTGTTGCCAACAACTAAAAGTGAATTTCAGAGAATTGTACAACCGCATAAGGTTCTATTTGTAAAAAATACCGCCCACGCAGCGCAGCGATGATTTTGTCGGGTGAATCGGCGGCAAAATGAATCGGGTGTGTTGCGGGGCGGTAAATTTTTCAGGGATAATCCACGGCGAGGCAGTGTTCAAAATGAACACGATCACATCTTGTGGATGGTTTCAAACCAATCCACAAAATCAGTGAGATTTGTGACAGAGAACATCATGTTTCGCAAGGTGCGTCAAGATGGTTTTGTGAAATTTATTGCGATAAAGTTGTGATAGTAGGACTTATCTGCCGGAAATTGAAGCATCTTACAAAGAATTTGTGCGCACAAATTGGAAAATCAGCACATCTGTGCTATACTCAAAGCAGAATTTGTTGACCTAAAACGGAGGTATTGAACCATGGCAGAGAAAAACACCGCCGACATTGGATTTGAAAAGCAGATTTGGAACGCTGCCTGCGTGCTTCGGGGCAATATGGATGCTTCGGAGTATAAGGGCGTTGTCCTTGGTCTTATTTTCTTGAAATATATTTCGGATCGTTTTGAAGATAAGTACAATCAGCTGGTCGCAGATGGTGATGGCTTTGAGGAAGATCGCGACGAGTACACATCGGAGGGTATCTTCTTTGTGCTTGCTGGCGCACGGTGGGATGATATTAAGAAAAAGGCACATGACCCGGAAATCGGTCAGGTAATCGATGATGCAATGCGTGCTATCGAAAAAGAAAACGCGCGCCTAAAAGATATCCTGCCGAAAAATTTCGCGCGCCCGGAACTGGATAAACGGCGGTTGGGTGAAGTCGTTGACCTGTTTACGAACATCAAAATGATCGAACATGGCAGCGAGAAGGACATTCTGGGACGCACTTATGAGTATGGCTAAACAGGATAACTATAAGAAAGAGAGGACCGAAACGGCCCTCTCTTTTCATTTTTCGGATTTTGGGATGCGCGGGTATATTTCAATGGTGAAGCCATCAGGGCTCTTTTTGCGCTTCTCGTTTAGCTTCTGGTAGACGACCTTTTCGAGCACCTCTTTTAGGAGAGCGTTTTTCTCCTCTGCCGTTTCGAGCAGCGGGTATACATCGAGCAAATTCTTAACCTTGGGGATGATGTCACGACGGCTGGTCTCCCGGAGCTTCTCCTCGGTCAACTCACGGGAGCAGCGGGCGACACTATCCTTTGCGGCAGCGATTTTGTCGGAGAGCATTCGGGAGCGGGACAGAAAGGTGTCTGTGTCGTAGATGCCCTGCTCGAGGAAGTCGTGGGTACGTTCGAGCTGCTGCTGTAATTTGCGGAGCTCGGCCTCCGCGCTGGCGAGAGCTTTTTCCCGGACGCCGACCGACGACACGGAGGACGACGCGGCAGCGGAGCTCCACTCGAGTTCATACCCTTTCATCCACTCGGAGAGACCTTGTATGACACGCTCCTCGACGATGGGAAGATAGCTAGAGCAATTCGGGCAGCCGCGACGAGGGCAGCGCACGACCGGCATATCTGGATGGACAGGGTTTATCATCCGCATCATCTGCCTGCCGCACTCGGAGCAGACGAGCAGACCGGCCAGAGGATTCCGGACAACCTTTTCTTTGTGCGTGGAAGTATTCTCACTCCGGGTGAGCTTATCGTTTGCGAGCTCAAATGTTTCTTTCGGAATGAGCGGAGGGTGAATGCCTTTGAATACGCACTCTTTCTCTGGGTCGGCAGGACCGCGCACAGAAACGACCTTGCCGTCAACCACTTTCTTCTTCGTCTCACGGCTGCCCCAGCGCACCATGCCGATGTACGTCGGATTCTTGATGATTCCGCGAATGGTGATTCTTGTCCATTGCGAACCGGATGGAGACGGGACGCGCATATCGTTGAGCCTCGTGGCGATTGAACCCAAAGACAGCGGGCGAGCGGAACCATCCTCGTCCTGCAAACCGACCGTGTACAGGTCGAAAATCATACGGACTATTGCGGCCTGCTCCTCGATGGGCTCGAGCGAGCAGCCCTTTTCGTTTTTGAGCTTCACCCGACGATAACCAAAGGGAGCCAGACCGGACGGCCATTTGCCCTCTTTGGCGGAGGCGAGGCGACCGCGCTGCAACCGGCGGTTGATGATTTTGTACTCGCGGCGGCTCATAAACAAGCCGAACTCAAAATACTCCTCGTCGAACTCGTTGTCAGGGTCATACGTTTTTATAGGGGTTATTATTTTTGTCCCGGAGAACTTGAATGTCTGCGCGATGATGCCTTGGTCGATGGTGTCGCCACGCGCCAGACGCTCGACCTCCATGACGAGGACGCCGGACCAGACGCCCTGCTCAACCTCGGAGAGAACCCGTTGCATCATTGGGCGGGCAGCGATGGTGTCACCAGAGACGACCTCACGGTAAATATCGGTCACGTTGAGATGCTGCCTTTTCGCCAGTTCGAGCAGAGTGTGCTCGTGCCGGGAGAGCGTTTCGCCCTCGCCGTGTGCCTCTGCCTCGATGTCAGAGCGAGACTTGCGCAGGTATATGAGATACTGCTCCATGATGATCTCCAAACAAAAAGACCCGCGCCGGAGCGCAGGCCGAAAGGTTACTTGTTGCTATCCTTTAAGGCCGCAACGTCAGCCTGCAAGAGGCTGTCAAGGATAGAGGCGGTTTTGGCCTTGAGCGTGTTCTGCTTCTCCATAATCTGCGGGAAAGCATCTGCCAGGTCTCCCCCGCAATCAGCGAGGATGCTCTTTATCTCGCCGCGACTGGTTTGCAGCTCAGAGAACAGCTCGCGATACAGGGCCATCTCTGCTGCATTCTGCGCGTTCATGCACCGGGAGAGCAGCACATAGACCGAATCGAACGTCGAGGAGACGACGACGCGGAGCTCTTTCGGGAGGGCGTCATATCTTCGCTTGAAATTTGCATTGTCCTGACGGAACGCCTCGTTACCGTGGGCGCGCTCATCCTCGCGGCCCAGCAGATAGTCAGTGGTTACCCCGAAATAGTCCGCCATCTGGCAGAGCAGGGCGAAATCTGGCTCTTTGCCCTCGGTCTCGTAGCCGGAGACCGTAGTGCGCTGCTTACCACAGAGGCGGGCAAACTCGGCCTGCGTCAAATCTTTCTCCTTGCGGAGCGCGACCAACCGTTCAGAAAACTTATCCATACAGACGTACCTCCCTAAGACTTATATATTGTATCACAAAAATCCCCTCACGGAGACAAATGACGCTAACTGCGTCATAAATAGCAAAAATTTTTGAAAAAAACTTGACTTTGACCCAATTAGGGACTATAATAAACCACAGAAAGACCCCAAAAGGGTCACACAGAAAGGAGGAGACAGGCGGAATGCGGAAAAAGCTGCAAACGCTCCGAGAGGGCGCAGGCTATACCCAGCAGACTTTCAGCGAGCGACTGGGCGTGAGCCGGAGCCACTACGCACAGATTGAGAGCGGAGACAAGAATCCGTCCCTCAAGCTGAGCCTGAAAATCAAGCAGGCCCTCGGCTATCCCTACGACGACCTTTTTTTTAACCCGAAGCGACCCGTTTCGCGTCATTGATGTGAAGCGATGACGCCAAAAGCAAACATTTGGCGTTTCTGTGTAAATATTTTAACCGAAAGGAGGCACGGAATAAATGCCTAAAATGGCAACGAAAGCCGCAGATAACGTGTTCTACAAGGCACGAATCGCAGCGGCATCGTGGAACGACCGGCTAGGCAGCAGAGAGGGTGCGTCAGAGGTGACCGGCATCGACCGGACGCGGCTCGCCAACATCGAGCTCGGAACCATCAACCCGCACCCGGAGGAGGTCCTGATGCTTTCGGACACCTACAACGCGCCGGAGCTGCAAAACCATTTCTGCTCGCACCTCTGCCCGCTCGGCATTGGGACGATTTCACCGATTGAGCTGGAAGAGCTTGAGCGGGTCACATTGCAGCTCATTTCGGCAATGAAGTCGTTGCCGGAGGTCAAGGACGGAATCATCGACATCGCGGCCGACGGCGTCATCGACGCGAAAGAAAAGCCGCGCATGGAGCAGTACCTCGAGGTACTCGACGAGATAACGAACAAGGCTCAGACCTTGAAGCTCATTTATAGAAAGCAGTTCGGAAAACAGGAGGTGTAAAAAGTGTTGGAGGCGAAGCAGAGCGGGAACGTCGTGGAGGACTTCACCATCGGGAACACCCGAATCAAGATTTGCGACGACTTCTGCCGGACCCGGACGAGCGGAGAGGTCAAAGAAATCCTCAACCGCGTCGCACGGAGGACGGTCGGCTCGCTCGCAGCAGCCGCCACACCTGATTATGGATGCGCTTAAAAGAAAGATGGAGATTGCGGCCGTTGCGTTTTTCTGCACAGTCACCGCACTCATTGCGGTTTACTCCTGTGCAACAACGGCCGCAGCAAACCTCGCACGGCAGACGACAGTAGAACCGGTCACGGAATATGTGACCCTCACCTACACGGAGGAACGTCCGCAGGCCGAACAGGAGCCGGAGCTCCTCTACGACGTACCCATGAGCGACGAGCTGCAACGGTACGTCCGGGAGCAGGCGGAGCGGCAGGGCGTCCCGTTTGAAATCGCCATCGCCGTCATCGAGCGGGAGAGCAGCTACCAGCCGGATGCGGTCAGCGACACCGGAGACTTCGGCCTCATGCAGATTAACATCTGCAATCACCGCTGGCTCTGCGAGGAACTTGGCATTACTGATGTAATGGACCCGGAGCAGAACATCGAGGCTGGCCTCTACATCCTCGGTCAGGCGTTCCAAAAGTACAACGACCCGGACAAGGCTCTCATGGCCTACAACATGGGCGACAGCGGCATGAAAGCCGCGTGGAGCAAGGGACAGCATAGCAGTAAATATAGCCGCGCAGTCATTGAGACGGCGCAGGCCCTCAAGAGAATGGAGCACTAAATGGACTGGAAGATTCACAGAGCGATTCTCATTGCGGCCATCTGGATTGCAGAGGTCCTTTCGGCTGGCATCTGCGGATTCATCGCCGCACTGGCACTCATTCCGGCCAGCTACTCAGCGCGCGGCTACTTCGCCTTTGGCGGCGAGTGGCTTATCGTGCTCGGCGTCACGCTGCTGGCGTTCCGCGTCATCAACAACGCATTCTTCAAGATGCTCAAGGACCACTGAAAGGAGGTGAACCACATGGCTGAACAGAACCTTTTCTGCCTCTGCGGCAGATGCTCGCGCAAGTTGCGCAGCGCGGCTGCCCGTCGCGTCGGTATGGGCTCGACCTGCTGCCGCAAGGAGACAGGCAAGACCATCACCCAGTTGCTCAAGGAGCTGGACGAGCAGGAGGCCGCAGCAGCGGCAGAGCAGCAGGAGCCGGATACACAGGCATAAAAAAAGAGCCGCGCTCGAAAGCGCGACCCTCTTGTCGGACAAGCCTATTGGCAATCATTGATTTGCTGGCTTCATCGGGAATGCGTGTTGGTGAAATGGTGACACTTAACCGGGAGGATATCAATTTCAACGAACGTGAATGTGTAGTCTTTGGCAAAGGCAACAAGGAACGGTTGGTTTACTTCGATGCAAGGACGAAAATTCACTTACAGAATTATCTGGATGAACGAGCCGACAACAACCCAGCCCTTTTTGTGACACTGAAAACCCCACACGAACGATTGATGATTGGCGGCGTGGAAACAATGCTGCGAGAATTGGGACGGAGATTAAATCTTAACAAGGTGCATCCGCACAAGTTCCGACGGACTTTGGCGACATCGGCAATCGATAAAGGAATGCCGATTGAACAGGTGCAGCAGCTTTTAGGACACCAGAAAATTGACACAACGATGCACTATGCAATGGTAAAACAACAGAATGTGAAATTGGCACATAGGAAATTTATTGAGTGAAATAAAATGAAGCTGATACAGTTTGGAGAATTACTGAAAGAACCAATTAGAAATGGGCTGACAAAACCGAAATCTGTTAGAGGTCATGGTGTCGGAATGATTTCAATGGGGGAGATATTCTCACATAATCGAATTTTCAAACTTGAAATGGATAAAGTTCCTGTTACAGACAAAGAACTTACGAATTGCAGAGTAAAACCGGGAGATTTGCTTTTTGCAAGGCAATCGCTGGTTTTAGATGGGGCGGGAAAATGCAGCATTGTGGTTGATGCTTATGAAGATACCGTTTTTGAGTCTCATTTGATTCATGCAAGGGTGGACGATACGAAAGCAAATCCATACTTTGTTTATTATTACTTTAATTCGCGTAGTGGGAGAGAAAATATAAAAACTATCGTAGAACAGGTCGCTGCTGCGGGAATACGTGGAAGTGATTTGATTAGGTTGTATGTCCCTTGTCCAGAGATAAAAAATCAAAATCAGATTGTAGGTATTTTGGACGCAATAGATTCTAAAATTGAACTAAATCAAAAGATAAACGATAATTTATTGGCTTAGAGATGGACGGTAGAAACATCAATCTCGCCAGACATTAGCCGAGGTAACAGCGAGTCCCTCACTTCAGCCAGCTTGCCAGATTCCTGTGTGTTCTGTTGTATGGTTTGGTACAGAGGGGCAATGATATTTTCAAACTTGTAAAGGGTATCAGCATCAGGAATAGGAAGCTCCATACCGTTCAGTATATCAGTGGTCATGCTTGGAACAGCAGAACCAGCATTGAGAGAAGCCAGATCTTTGCTCTTTACAAAATGAAAAACGAACTTCGCCACATTTGGCAGTTTCATCTCGGTAAAGAACATAGTATCTACCGACCAAAACGGCTTATTTACATACATAACATTGTTAAGTGTCCCTTTTCGTGGGATAAGAACAGATTCCTTATCATACAAAGGCTTCTCCACATAACGCATGATACCGCCTGAGCCATAAACTGGATACACACCATCAGTAAGCTTTTTGTGATCCTTTCCATAACGGACGATGATAAGATCCGAAAGGTATCCGATTTTCCATGAAGGATTGGCATTAGTGATGAACATATCACAATAAATAGCCTGAGCTTGCTTCTCTAAATTATCGTTTATAAAAGAAATGAAGGAATAACATGGATAATTCTGACAAAACACGAACCAGTAGCCATGACAGTTGGGTTATCTGGGATCTGAATGACTATTTGGACGGAATTTCGCTGATAAAGAATGAAATGGCTAATGTAGAACCCGAAGAGAGCGCGAAGCATTATTTCTTTCGAGGACAAGCCAGCTATGATTGGAATGTTATGCCGGGAATATTTCGTAACGGAATGTTGGCGCACGAGTATGATATGATTCGTGCTGCGTACATACGGAACCCAAGAGACTTCGGCGTTACGATGACAGCGTTTGAAAAGCTTGCAAAGTTGCAGCATTACGGACTGCCAACAAGACTATTGGATGTTACAGAAAATCCATTGGTTGCTCTGTTTTTTGCGTGCCAGACCAATCAAGATATATCGATTTCAGATGGGAAGACTGTGTTGTTGCCGCCAACAGACGGACGCGTTTATTTTAAGCAGGAGTATGGAAAATCGTATGACGATGACGAGATTAAGGTTCTGTCCTATTTGGCAACAGAAAAGATAACAGGAAACTTCAAGTTAGAAACGTTACTCGACAAGCTTCAGAAGGAAGGCATCTATTCAAAAGCTGATGCGGTCAATTGCAGAAAAAATGGATATAAGAGTATCATTGAAATCATTCAGAACAACTATTTTGTTTTATCAAATCTTAATAACGAACGTTTGATAAGGCAAAATGGCTCATTCTTGATCTGCGGACAATATAATATTCAGATCGCAGGAGAGGGGGCTGGAGAATACATTATAAAAAGAGCCTATAAAAATGTTCGGGACGAATTTGATGAGTTCAGCTTTAGAATCCCGGCAGAATCAAAAGAGCACATTCTAAGGGAGTTGGATTTTTATAATATAAACGAAGGAAGCCTGTTCCCTGAATTGGAACACCAAATGGCGTATATAAAAGATGTACATGTAAACGTGCCATCCCTACAAGATGAGCCATTTGAAATGTTTGATGTGGCTTCAATGAATGGTGATACTGCAACACTGGAGAAAACACCATATGTCGAAGATAGTCAAATCGTTAGAGACATTTTGAAAGAGAAAATCAATCCGATTCTTTTTGATGAATGCTATGTT
>OJRL01000872.1_pt1 | contig 14577 bp, 9 predicted proteins | sample 1599191 | NCBI WGS metagenome assembly OJRL01 (sample SAMN03922537, study PRJEB24848) | human gut metagenome | isolation source: stool sample | host: Homo sapiens | place: Germany | collected 2010-05
GACGTAATTCGATGTTGTGAATTACAGTACCGACCGGAATATTCTGAAGCGGAAGTGCGTTTCCGATTTCCGGAGCGGCAGTCTCACCTGACATCAAAGTCGTACCAACTTGCAATCCATTGGGAGCAATAATATATCTTTTTTCTCCATCTGCATAAAACAACAAAGCGATACGAGCCGAACGATTCGGATCGTACTCAATTGTTTTAACCACTGCAGGCACACCGTCTTTATTTCTCTTGAAATCTACGATACGAATAATCTTCTTACTACCGCCACCGATGTAGCGCATAGTCATCTTACCCTCGTTGTTACGACCACCTGAAGATTTCTTACCAAATACAAGAGACTTTTCTGGTACCCGTGCAGTAATCTCTTCGTAAGTACCAATAATTTTATGTCTTTGCCCCGGTGTTGTGGGCTTAAATTTACGTACTGCCATTTTTATTAAATATTGCTATAAAAATCAATAGTATCTCCTTCTTTCAACGTAACGATAGCTTTCTTGAACGCATTCGTACGTCCGTTGATGATACCGGCACGAGTATAGCGGCTCTTGTTTTTGCCGGCATACTTCATTGTATTCACATCAACTACTGTAACGTTGTAAAGGGCTTCAACTTCCTTCTTAATTTCCAGTTTATTAGCTTCAGGACGCACGATAAAGCCGAAACGATTGTTCGTCTTATCAGTAATTGCAGTCATCTTCTCTGTCACTAACGGTTTAATAATAATTCCCATTATTTAAGCCTCCTTTTTACATTAAGATATTGTCGATAGCAGAAAGTGCACTTTCAGCAAACACAACAACCCCAGCGTCCAATACTCTGTAAGTATTTAACCCTGAGATAGTCTGCACATTAGCACCCTTCACATTACGAGCCGACAAATATACGTTTTTATTTGCTTCTGGTAAAATTACAAGCAGCTTTTTGTCAGAAACTTTAAGATTTTTTGTCATTGCAACGAAATCTTTAGTCTTCGGAGCTTCAAAAGAGAAGTCTTCTACCACTACAACTGCGTTGTTCTGAGCCTTGTACGACAAAGCTGACTTACGAGCCAGAGCCTTTACTTTCTTGTTTAGTTTGAAGTAGTAATCTCTCGGTTTCGGACCAAATACGCGTCCACCACCAACCAGTACCGGTGAGTTCATGTCACCACGACGTGCACCACCACCACCTTTCTGGCGACCGATTTTACGAGTAGAACCACTGATTTCACTTCTTTCTTTTGACTTGTGTGTACCCTGACGCTGGTTAGCCATAAACTGTTTAACATCCAAGTAGATAGCATGGTCGTTGGGCTCAATTCCGAAGATAGACTCGTTTAACGTAATCTTTCTCCCAGTGTCTTCACCTTTAATGTTATATACGTTAACTTCCATTATTTCTCAATTATTACGATTGAACCTTTGCAACCAGGAACAGACCCTTTAACCAAAAGAAGATTGTGCTCCGCGATTACCTTTAATACCTGCAGGTTTTGAACAGTCACTCTGTCGCCACCCATTTGTCCGCCCATGCGCATTCCCTTGAACACCTTTGCAGGGTAAGAACAAGCACCGATAGAACCCGGCTTGCGAGCGCGGTTGTGCTGACCGTGAGTAGTCTGACCTACACCACCGAAACCATGACGTTTTACTACACCCTGGAAACCTTTACCTTTAGAAGTACCTACAACATCAACAAAAGATGTGTCATTGAAAAGTTCTACGGTAACAGTGTCACCCAGATTCAACTCTGCGTCAAATTCTTTGAACTCAGCCAAGTGTTTCTTGGGAGTTACTCCAGCTTTCTTAAAGTGGCCCATCAGAGGCTTTGTAGTGTGCTTCTCCTTCTTATCCTGGAAGCCCAACTGGACTGCTTCATAGCCGTCCTTTTCTACAGTTTTCACTTGAGTAACAACACAAGGACCTGCTTCGATAACAGTGCATGGTACATTCTTACCCTCGGCACTGAAAACGGATGTCATTCCGATTTTTTTTCCTAATAATCCTGGCATTTCACTTAATTTTTAATGCTTACACTTTGATTTCTACTTCCACACCACTCGGTAACTCCAACTTCATCAGAGCATCTACTGTCTTAGCTGTTGAGCTATAGATGTCAATCAGTCTCTTGTAAGAAGAGAGTTCGAATTGTTCACGCGACTTCTTGTTAACGAAAGTCGAACGGTTCACGGTAAAGATACGCTTGTGCGTAGGAAGAGGAATCGGACCGCTAACGATGGCGCCCGTTGTCTTCACCGTTCTTACAATCTTCTCAGCTGACTTGTCAACCAAGTTGTGGTCGTAAGATTTCAGTTTGATTCTAATTTTTTGACTCATTACTGTCTTTAGTTATTAAATAGTTATATAAGATGAAGTTCCGCAGGCTAAGAGTCATTCGCTAGCCTACGGGACTTCAAGTTTTTTAGATTAAGTCAGCACGACCCTTCACTTCCTCCAATACTGCCTTGGCAATAGAGTTGGAAACCTGAGCGTGGTGAGAGTATACCATTGAAGAGGTTGCACGACCAGAAGTGATGGTACGCAAAGCTGTTACGTAACCGAACATTTCTGCCAGCGGAACCATTGCCTTCACGATACGTGCACCGGAACGGCTGGATTCCATACCTTCTACCTGACCACGACGCTTGTTCAAGTCACCGATAACGTCACCCATGTTTTCTTCCGGAGTAACAACTTCCAGTTTCATGATAGGCTCCATCAATACCGGACCTGCCTTGGCACAAGCATTCTTATATGCCTGGATAGCACAGATTTCGAAAGACAACTGGTCAGAGTCAACCGGGTGGAAAGAACCGTCAATCAAGGTTACTTTCAGTGAATCCAACGGATAACCTGCCAACACACCATTCTTCATGGCAGTAGTGAAGCCCTTCTGTACAGACGGGATAAATTCCTTAGGAATGTTACCACCCTTCACTTCGTCAACGAATTGCAATCCGCCTTCCTTGAAGTCTTCATCAACCGGGCCGATGTTCACGATAATATCAGCAAACTTACCACGACCACCTGACTGCTTCTTGTAAACTTCACGCAAGTTGACTGTTTTAGTGATAGCTTCCTTGTAGTTAACCTGAGGCTTACCTTGATTACATTCAACCTTGAACTCACGTTTCAGACGGTCGATGATGATATCCAAGTGAAGCTCACCCATACCGGAAATAACAGTCTGACCTGTCTGTTCGTCAGTCTTAACGGTAAACGTCGGGTCTTCTTCAGCCAGCTTGGCCAGACCATTTGACAGTTTATCCATATCCTTCTGAGTCTTAGGCTCAACTGCAATACCAATTACTGGTTCCGGGAAGTCCATAGATTCCAATACAATCGGTGCAGCTTCGTCACACAATGTATCACCAGTGTGTATATCCTTGAAACCAACACCGGCACCAATATCACCGGCACCGATAACTTCTACCGGGTTCTGCTTGTTTGAGTGCATCTGGAACAGACGGGATACACGCTCCTTCTTTCCTGAACGAGAGTTATAAATATAAGAACCAGCCTCAATCTTACCAGAGTAAACACGGAAGAAAGTCAAACGGCCTACATACGGGTCTGTAGCAATCTTAAATGCCAAAGCAGATGTCTTTTCATCATCATCCGGCTTACGGTCTTCCTCCAAACCTGTATTAGGATTAGTTCCTATAATATTCGGAGTATCCAACGGAGAAGGCAGGAATGCACAAACATAGTCGAGCAACGTCTGTACTCCCTTATTCTTGAATGAAGAGCCACACAACATCGGAACAACTGCCATCTGCACTGTAGCATTGCGGAGTGCTCTCAAGATTTCTTCTTCTGTAATAGTAGAAGGATCGTCGAAATATTTCTCCATCAAAGCATCATCAAACTCTGCTACTTTTTCAAGCATCTTATCTCTCCATTCGTTAGCTTCGTCTACCAAGTTGGCAGGAATTTCCTCTACCGTATAGTCAGCACCCATTGTCTCATCATGCCAATAGATAGCTTTCATTTTGATAAGATCTACCAAGCCTTTGAAAGATTCTTCAGCACCGATAGGCACAACGATAGGACACGGATTAGCGCCCAAAACGTCCTTCATCTGGCGTACCACTTCAAAGAAGTCGGCACCGGAACGGTCCATCTTATTAACGTAAGCTATACGCGGCACGTTATATTTGTCAGCTTGACGCCAAACAGTTTCAGACTGCGGCTCAACGCCACCCACTGCACAGTAAGCAGCAACGGCACCATCAAGAATACGCAAAGACCGCTCTACCTCAGCTGTAAAGTCAACGTGTCCCGGAGTGTCAATCAAGTTAATTTTATAAGTATTACCGGCATATTTCCAACGGGTAGTGGTAGCCGCAGAAGTGATAGTGATACCACGTTCCTGTTCTTGCTCCATCCAGTCCATTGTTGCAGCACCATCATGAACTTCACCAATCTTGTGAGTCAGACCTGTATAAAAAAGGATACGTTCAGAGGTTGTTGTCTTTCCGGCATCAATGTGAGCCATGATACCGATATTACGCGTCAAATGTAAATCATGCTTTGCCATTTTCTAATTCCTTACTTTAAGTTTTTAATCTTCTAATTGGTTAGTCTCTTATAGTATTAGAATCTAAAATGAGCAAATGCACGGTTAGCTTCCGCCATTCTATGCATATCTTCTTTACGTTTGTAAGCACCGCCCTGTTCATTGAAAGCATCCATGATTTCAGCAGCCAGCTTGTCAGCCATAGATTTACCGCCACGCTTGCGTGCAAAGATGATCAAGTTCTTCATAGAAATTGATTCCTTACGGTCGGCACGGATTTCAGTAGGAACTTGGAAAGTTGCACCGCCCACACGACGGGATTTGACTTCCACTTGAGGAGTTACATTGTCCAGAGCTTTTTTCCAGATTTCAAGAGCAGATTTTTCTTCATTCTGCATTTTGTTCTTCACTGTTTCCAAAGCAGCATAGAAGATTTCATAAGAAGTGTTCTTCTTTCCATCGTACATCAAATGATTCACGAACTTGGAAACTTTTACATCATTGAACACGGGATCCGGAAGGATAACGCGTTTTTTTGGTTTTGCTTTTCTCATTTGTCTGAAAGAATAATGTTTTTCGTTCTTGGTTGTTTACTTCTGTCTTCTTCAACTCCCCCTCCGGAGAATTTACTCAACCTTTAGCATTTCCAACAAACTAAAACGTAAGTTATTACTTTTAATTTTTCTGTTTTGGGTATCAAGCCGCCAGATTATTTCTTCTTAGCAGGAGCTGCTTGACCCGGTTTCGGACGTTTTGCGCCATATTTGGAACGTCTTTGTGTACGACCTGCAACGCCTGCAGTATCCAAAGTACCACGTACGATGTGATAACGCACACCCGGAAGGTCTTTTACACGACCGCCACGTACCAGTACGATAGAGTGTTCCTGCAAGTTGTGACCTTCTCCCGGAATATAAGAGTTCACCTCTTTACCATTGGTCAAACGCACACGAGCTACTTTACGCATAGCTGAATTCGGTTTCTTCGGAGTGGTTGTATACACTCTCACGCAAACGCCACGTCTTTGAGGACAAGAGTCCAAGGCTGGAGACTTTGATTTCTCCACCAGCACTTCGCGTCCTTTTCTTACTAATTGCTGAATTGTAGGCATTTTAATTGTTTTTAGTTATATATTATTGTTTATATTAATTCAAAACTATACACTTTTGGGCTGCAAAGATACTAATAAGTTTTGAATAATCAATGCACTACAAGTTTTTTTTTGATTTTACGCTTCACCTTTGATGTTGGGAAGCGGTGGAAATGTTTGTTCGTCCGGCATACGAATCGGTCCGAAAGAGCGTTCATATTTCCCAATATTCTCTTCGAGCGCACGCAACAAACGCTTGGCATGTTCGGGTGCCAAAACTATGCGCGATTGTACGCCAGCCTTTGGCATTCCAGGCATCACGCGGATAAAGTCGAGAATAAATTCCGAACTGGAATGAGTTATAATAGCCAAATTAGCATACGTACCTTGCGCCACTTCTTCCTTCAATTCTATCTGGAGCTGACCGTTGTTGTTTTCTTGATTTTCCATGTTACACAATTGTTTTTAAAATGTTCTTAAAAGATAGACCAAAAGTACTCTTTTTTTTCGGATGATATACATTTAAGTTCAAAAAGACACATAATAATCCGTTCTGAAAAAGAAGCAAGCCACTGCAACCGTTTTGTAGTAGCACTGTAACAAACATGCAGAAGCATTGCAGTACAGAAGGAAGAGGCAAAGATAAAACAGAGAGGGAATACTCCTTCTTATAGGATATTCCCTCTCTCTATTTAATAGAATTATATTGACGTTGTAAGGTTATCCCTCTACTTTCTCGTCTACAGCATAATCAAGTACCGTCTTCTTGTTGGCAAGCATACGGTCGTATTCTTCTTTGGAGCCGACAATAATCTTCTCGAACTCACGCTGTCCGGTACCGGCAGGAATCAAGTGACCGCAGATAACGTTCTCCTTCATACCTTCCAGACGGTCCACCTTTCCATTGATGGCAGCCTCGTTCAGCACCTTCGTCGTTTCCTGGAAGGAAGCAGCCGACATGAAGCTTGAAGTCTGCAATGCAGCACGGGTGATACCTTGAAGAATCTGAGTAGAAGTTGCAGGTACAGCGTCGCGCACTTCCACAGGTTTCAAGTCGCGGCGTTTCAACATGGAGTTCTCGTCACGCAGCTTGCGGGCCGTCACAATCTGGCCAGCCTGCAGACTTTGGGAATCTCCAGCATCCACTACCACCTTCTTTCCCCAGATACGGTCATTCTCTTCCATAAATTCCATCTTGTCAACAACTTGCTGTTCCAGGAAGCGGGTATCACCTGGCTCATCGATTTCCACCTTGCGCATCATCTGACGAACGATGATTTCAAAGTGTTTATCGTTAATCTTCACACCCTGCAGACGGTAAACGTCCTGAACCTCGTTTACAATATATTCCTGCACGGCCGTAGGACCTTTGATAGCCAGAATGTCCGCAGGTGTGATAGCACCGTCAGACAACGGAGTACCGGCACGTACATAGTCGTTCTCCTGAACCAGAATCTGCTTGGACAACGGTACGAGGTACTTCTTCACTTCACCGGTCTTGGAAGTAACGATGATTTCGCGATTACCGCGTTTCACCTTACCCATGGTAACCTCACCGTCGATTTCTGAAACCACAGCGGGATTAGACGGGTTACGTGCCTCGAACAGCTCAGTGACACGGGGAAGACCACCCGTGATATCACCCGCTTTACCTACGGCACGCGGAATCTTCACGATAACTTCACCGGCCTTTACCTTCTGACTGTCTTCAACCACTACGTGACCACCTACCGGCAAGTTGTATGTACGGATCAGTTCGCCGTCTTCTGTCATGATGTGTGCGGTAGGCACCTTTGTCTTATCCTTGGACTCAATGATGATGATTTCGCGCAAACCGGTAGATTCATCAGACTCTACCTTATAAGTCACGTTTTCAATAACGCCTTCAAATTCAATTTTACCGGTAGCTTCGGTAATGATAACTGCGTTGAACGGGTCCCAACGGGCAATCATCTTCCCCTTCTCTACCATTTCGCCATCGGCTGCATAGAGCGTAGAACCGTAAGGTACGTTATGAGTGGAGAGCACGATACCCGTGTTGACATCCACGAAACGCACTTCGGCCAAACGACCTACCACTACCTTTGCCGGTTCGCCTGCTTCGTCGATAACGTCTACCGTACGGAGTTCTTCGAATTCCAGACGAGCAGGATTCTTGGCCACGATGCTTGCGTTGGCAGCAATATTGGCTGCCGTACCACCGGCGTGGAATGTACGCAGTGTCAACTGTGTACCCGGTTCACCAATAGACTGTGCAGCGATTACGCCGACTGCCTCGCCCTTCTGAACCATACGGCTGGAAGCCAGGTTACGTCCGTAACACTTGGCACAAACACCTTTCTTGGATTCGCAGGTCAATACAGAACGGATTTCAACGCTCTCGATTGGAGAGTCTTCAATACGTTGTGCAACGTCCTCGGTAATTTCCTCACCGCCGGCCACAATCAGTTCGCCGGTTGTAGGATGAACAATATCATGTACGGATACACGACCCAGGATACGTTCATACAGAGTGGCAATGGTTTCATCATTGTTCTTCAGTGCCGTACAAACCAATCCGCGGAGCGTGCCGCAGTCTTCTTCATTAATAATCACATCATGCGATACGTCAACCAGACGACGGGTCAGGTATCCGGCATCAGCCGTCTTCAAAGCGGTATCGGCAAGACCCTTACGGGCACCGTGGGTAGAGATAAAGTACTCCAACACGGACAGACCTTCCTTAAAGTTAGAAAGAATCGGGTTTTCAATAATCTGACCGCCTTCGGCACCGGCTTTCTGGGGCTTCGCCATCAAACCACGCATACCGGAGAGCTGACGAATCTGTTCCTTAGAACCACGGGCACCGGAATCCAGCATCATATATACGGAGTTGAAACCCTGGTCATCGCTTGAAATGGTTTTCATCAGGATGTTGGACAACTCTGAGTTCACATGTGTCCAGATATCGATTACCTGATTGTAACGCTCGTTGTTGGTGATGAAACCCATGTTATAGTTATTGATTACCTGCTCTACTTCATCATAACCTTTCTGTACCAATGCTTCCTTCTCTTCCGGGATGATGATATCACCCAAGTTGAACGACAGACCACCCTTGAAGGCCATGTAGTAACCGAGGTTCTTGATTCCGTCGAGGAAGTCGGCTGCCTTGGCAACACCGCACACCTTGATTACGTGACTGATGATGTCGCGGAGTGACTTCTTGGAGATAATCGTATTGATATATCCTGCTTCTGCCGGAACAATTTCGTTGACAATGACACGGCCCACGGAGGTATCGTGCATCATCTTGTCCACAATGTTGCCATTCTCGTCAACGTCTTTCACTACGACGCTTACCGGAGCGTGGATGTCGCACTTACCTTCATTATAGGCAATCAGTGCTTCCTCTGGACCGTAGAATGTCAACCCCTCACCTTTGGCACCTTTGCGTAGCTTAGTGATGTAGTACAAACCGAGTACCATATCTTGGGCGGGCACAGTGATAGGAGCACCGTTGGCAGGGTTCAATATATTGTGTGACTGGAGCATCAGCATCTGTGCTTCCAAAATCGCTTCATTGCTCAATGGCAAGTGCACAGCCATCTGGTCACCGTCGAAGTCGGCATTGAATGCCGTACATGCCAACGGGTGCAGCTGGATTGCCTTACCTTCAATCATTTTAGGCTGGAATGCCTGGATACCCAGACGATGAAGCGTCGGGGCACGGTTCAACAGTACCGGATGACCCTTCATCACATGTTCCAGAATGTCCCAGATAACGGGTTCCTTGCGGTCTACAATTTTCTTGGCGCTCTTTACAGTTTTCACGATACCGCGCTCAATGAGCTTACGGATGATGAACGGCTTGTAAAGCTCAGCTGCCATCAGTTTTGGGATACCGCATTCGCCCATCTTCAGTTCCGGACCTACAACAATTACAGAACGTGCGGAATAGTCGACACGCTTACCCAACAAGTTCTGACGGAAACGTCCTTGCTTACCCTTCAAACTGTCGGAAAGTGACTTCAACGGACGGTTGGCGTCGGTCTTCACTGCACTCGATTTACGGGAGTTGTCGAACAGAGAGTCGACTGCTTCCTGCAACATACGTTTTTCATTACGCAAAATCACTTCAGGAGCCTTGATTTCAATCAATCTCTTCAGACGGTTGTTACGGATGATGACACGACGGTAAAGATCATTCAAGTCAGAAGTTGCGAAACGGCCGCCATCCAATGGAACCAACGGACGAAGTTCGGGCGGAATAACCGGTACAATGCGTACAATCATCCACTCGGGCTTGTTGCGTCCGCGTGATGCACGGAACGACTCAACTACCTGAAGACGTTTCAAGGCTTCAGTCTTGCGTTGCTGTGAAGCATCGCTTCCGGCACGGTTACGCAGTTCGTAAGACAAAGAGTCAAGGTCGAGGCGTGACAGCAAATCATAGATAGCTTCCGCGCCCATCTTGGCAATGAACTTATTGGGATCTGAATCTTCGAGGAACTGGTTGTCTTTCGGCAACTTTTCCAGCAAGTCCAGGTATTCTCCTTCTTCAAGCAAGTCATACTGTGCCACTTCATCGGACAGTACACCCGGCTGAATGACAACATAACGCTCGTAATAGATAATGGCATCCAGCTTCTTGGTGGGCAGGCCCAACAAGTAACCGATTTTGTTGGGAAGTGAACGGAAATACCAGATATGAGCTACGGGCACAACGAGCTGGATATGTCCCATACGCTCACGGCGCACTTTCTTTTCAGTCACTTCCACACCACAACGGTCGCAGACGATGCCTTTGTAACGGATACGCTTGTACTTACCGCAATGGCACTCGTAATCCTTGATAGGACCGAAGATGCGCTCGCAGAACAATCCGTCGCGTTCGGGCTTATACGTACGATAGTTGATGGTTTCAGGCTTTAAAACTTCACCACTCGAATTCTCAAGGATTTCCTCAGGAGAAGCCAAACCGATAGAGATTTTCGAGAAATTACTCTTTATCTTGTTATCTTTTCTAAAAGCCATAAATTATATGATTTACTAATTTACTAATGTGCTAATATGCCAATGTGCTAATGTGCTGCGCTTTAGAGGTGCTACGCTATGTCCATGCTGTTACGCCGCAGGCAATCAGCACATTGGCATATCAGCACATTAACACATTAAAGACATTATCTTATTCTAAGTTGATGCTCAAGCCCAAACCTCTCAACTCGTGCAGCAATACGTTCAGTGACTCGGGAATACCCGGAGCAGGCATCGGCTCACCCTTCACGATTGCTTCATAAGCCTTGGAACGTCCTACAACGTCATCAGACTTGATAGTCAAGATTTCCTGCAGAATGTGTGCGGCACCGAACGCTTCGAGTGCCCAAACTTCCATTTCTCCAAAACGCTGACCACCGAACTGTGCCTTACCACCCAACGGCTGTTGTGTAATGAGTGAGTACGGACCGATGGAACGTGCGTGCATCTTGTCTTCAACCATGTGACCGAGCTTCAGCATGTAGGTCACACCTACCGTAGCCTGCTGCTCGAATGCTTCACCGGTACCACCATCATACAGCGTTGTCTTGCCGTAGCGGGGCAAGCCGGCCTTATCGGTCCATTCGTTCAAATCGTCCAAAGATGCACCGTCAAAGATAGGAGTGGCAAACTTCACACCCAGGTTCTTTCCGGCACGACCGAGAACGGCCTCAAATATCTGACCGATGTTCATACGTGAAGGCACACCCAACGGATTCAGCACGATGTCTACCGGAGTACCGTCAGCAAGGAACGGCATGTCTTCCTGGCGTACCACACGGGAAACAATACCCTTGTTACCGTGACGACCGGCCATCTTGTCACCAACACCAATCTTACGTTTCTTGGCAATGTATACCTTGGCCATCTGAATGATACCTGCGGGCAACTCGTCACCGATAGTGATGGCGAACTTCTTGCGTTTCAGCTCGGCATCGAGTTCTTTGTACTTCTTGATGAAGTTCATCACCAATGCACGAATCAGTCCGTTGGTATGTTCATCCTTCGTCCAGTTGCTCAACTGAACAGCGGTGAAGTCCAAATCGCTGAAGTCGGAAGCAGAGAATCTGGCGCCTTTGGAAATAATGTCGGCACCCATGTAATCCTTCACACCTTCCGATGTATAATTTTCTGTAAGCTTCAACAGCTTGTTTATCAATACTTTTTTGAGGTCACCAATCTTAGCGTCAAACTCATCGTCAATCTTCGGCAGCAGAGCCTTGTCGGCCAGCTTGGAGCTACGGGTCTTGACAACACGGGAGAACAGACGCTTACCGATAACAACACCCTTCAAAGAAGGAGAGGCTTTCAAAGAAGCGTCCTTCACATCACCAGCCTTGTCACCGAAGATGGCACGGAGCAGTTTCTCTTCCGGAGAAGGATCCGATTCACCCTTCGGAGTAATCTTACCGATAAGGATATCACCCGGTTCGATGCGGGCACCCACACGAACAATACCGTTTTCGTCAAGGTCTTTAGTCGCTTCCTCACTTACATTAGGAATGTCAGAGGTCAACTCTTCCATACCACGCTTCGTTTCGCGAACTTCCAAAGAATATTCTTCTACGTGTACAGAGGTCAAAAGGTCCTCACGAACCACACGTTCGTTCAGTACGATAGCATCCTCATAGTTATAGCCCTTCCACGGCATGTAAGCAACCAGCAGGTTCTTACCCAGTGCAAGTTCTCCGTCTTCGGTTGAATAACCTTCCGTCAGGATTTGACCTGCAGTCACGCGCTGACCCTTCTCGCAAATCGGACGGAGGTCAATCGTCATGTTCTGGTTGGTACGGCGCCACTTCGGGATATTATATTCTTTCAATGCAGGCTCGAAGCTTACGAACTCTTCCTCCTCCGTACGGTCGTACAGAATACGGATAGTCGTTGCATCCACGAATTCAACCACACCGTCACCCTCGGCAGTAATCTGCGTACGGGAATCGCGTGCCAGCTGGCGTTCGATACCGGTACCTACAATCGGAGCTTCGCTCTTCAACAAAGGAACAGCCTGGCGCATCATGTTTGATCCCATCAATGCACGGTTGGCGTCATCATGCTCCAAGAACGGAATCAAAGAAGCCGCAATAGAAGCAATCTGTTGGGGAGATACGTCCATCAATTCCACCTCGGAAGGAGGAACCACCGGATAGTCGGCATCCTGACGGGATTTTACTTTATCACGTACAAAAGTGCCGTCATCGTTCAAAGGAGCATTACCCTGAGCAATAATCTTGGCTTCCTCTTCTTCTGCGGTGAGGTAAACCAAACCTTCGTCAGAAAGATCAACCTTACCCTCTGCCACCTTACGGTACGGAGTTTCAATGAAGCCGAGCTCGTTGATTTTCGCGAACACACAGAGTGAAGAAATCAAACCGATGTTCGGACCTTCAGGAGTCTCGATAGGACAAAGACGTCCGTAGTGAGTATAGTGTACGTCACGAACCTCGAAGCCTGCACGCTCGCGTGACAGACCGCCGGGGCCCAGAGCAGACATACGGCGCTTGTGAGTAATCTCGGCCAGTGGGTTGGTCTGGTCCATGAACTGTGACAAAGCATTCGTTCCAAAGAATGAATTGATAACGGAAGAGATTGTCTTGGCGTTAATCAAGTCAATCGGAGTAAAGACTTCATTGTCACGAACGTTCATACGCTCGCGGATAGTACGCGACATACGTGCCAGACCGATGGCAAACTGATTGGACAACTGTTCGCCCACTGTACGCACACGACGGTTGCTCAAGTGGTCGATATCGTCCACATCCGCTTTCGAGTTAATCAACTCGATGAGATATTTGATAATTTCGATAATATCTTCCTTGGTAAGGACACGCACGTCCATATCGGTCGTCAAGTTCAACTTTCTGTTGATACGATAACGGCCTACATCACCCAGGTCATATCTCTTCTCTGAGAAGAACAGGTTATTGATAACCTCGCGTGCACTGGCATCATCGGCAGGGTCTGCATTACGCAACTGGCGGTAGATGTAGAGTACAGCTTCTTTTTCCGAGTTACTTGGATCCTTCTGCAGAGTATTATATATGATAGAATAGTCAGACTGGTTCGGTTCTTCCTTGTGTACGAGGATATTCTGAACGCCCGACTCTAATATAATGTCAACATGTTCCGGCTCGATTACAGTTTCACGGTCAATAACGACTTCGTTACGCTCGATGGAAACAACTTCACCGGTATCTTCGTCTACAAAATCCTCAATCCATGTTTTCAACACACGTGCGGCCAACTTACGTCCCACCATCTTCTTGAGGTTCGTCTTGTTCACCTTCACGTCTTCCGCCAAATTAAAAATCTCGAGAATGTCCTTGTCATTCTCAAATCCGATGGCTCTCAGCAAAGTGGTAACCGGCAATTTCTTCTTACGGTCAATGTACGCATACATGACGTTGTTGATGTCGGTGGCAAACTCAATCCACGAACCCTTGAACGGGATGATACGGGCTGAGTACAACTTGGTACCGTTGGCATGTACGCTCTGTCCGAAGAATACGCCCGGTGAACGGTGAAGCTGGGATACAACCACACGCTCCGCACCGTTAATGACGAATGTCGCCTTATCCGTCATGTAAGGAATGGGACCAAGAAACACGTCCTGGATGACCGTGTCAAAATCTTCGTGGTCGGGGTCGGTACAATATAATTTCAATTTTGCCTTCAAAGGCACGCTATATGTAAGCCCTCGCTCTATACATTCATCAATGGTATAGCGCGGCGGATCAATATAGTAGTCCAAAAACTCAAGAACAAAATTATTTCTTGTATCGGCAATGGGGAAGTTTTCAGCAAATACTTTATACAGTCCCTCGTTCTTACGTTTCTCGGGTGGGGTATCCAGTTGTAAAAAGTCTTTGAATGACTTCAATTGTACTTCCAGGAAATCCGGATATTCCAGCGGATTCTTAGTCGAAGCAAAATTAACTCTTTGATTTACAGTATTTGAAGACA
>OJRL01000887.1_pt1 | contig 14405 bp, 13 predicted proteins | sample 1599191 | NCBI WGS metagenome assembly OJRL01 (sample SAMN03922537, study PRJEB24848) | human gut metagenome | isolation source: stool sample | host: Homo sapiens | place: Germany | collected 2010-05
GGCAGGCGCCGCGGCCAGCATACCGGCGGCGGACGCAAAGGCACCGGCCTTCAAAAAGCTGCGGCGGGACATTTTATTCTCTTTCATGCAAAAGTCCTCTCTTTCCATGAGCCTCATGGCTCCTTCTCTCTTTTTCGATTTACCGGGAACGGCCTTATTCTACCGCCGCAGCCGCCCGTCCCGAAACCATGCGGACGCAAAATCGGCGTAAAACCCCGGCGGCGGCTTTGGGCCGTCTGTAAAAAAGAAGACTTCTGCTGCGCAAAAAGCGCCCCTCCGGTAAAACGGAGAGACGCTTTTGTATGTTACAGGTCAATTATGCGTTGAACTTTTCCTCGTTCAGCAGGCCCTCGCTCTTGGCCACGCGGATTATGTATTGTCTGCGCCCAGCTCTACGGCTTCCAGCACCTTGATGCCTTCGGCCTCGAACGCGGCGCGCAGAGCCTCGGCAAAGCCGGGGCGCGGCACCTTGTTCTTGACGCAGAGGGTAATGATGCCATGCAGGCTGGTGCATTCCAGACCGATGGAAGCGCCGTCCGCCGGCACCCAGGTCTGGAAGTCCTCGATGTACCGGGTCAGCTCCGGGCTGGACGGAGCGAAGGGGTCGCCCAGATAGCTCACCCAGAAGTCCGCCGGGAAGCCGCTGATGTACTCGCCCATCTGGAAGATGCGCTTTTTGATGCTGAGGCTGGCTTTCTGCCGGTAGACCCGGTAGACCCAGCCCATCTGCTCCGCAATACGGAACAGTTTTCGCTCAGCGGAAAGATTCTCTTTCAGGTCAGCGTCCACGCCCACGGCCACTTCGGCCAGCGGGACATCTGCTGTCAGCGGCAGCTTGCGCTGGAAGGAGGCCACGCAGTTGTAGAGGGCGTTCGGCACACCCAGCGCGTCGCGGGCGTCTGTCGAGTAGCCGTAGAGCACCTCGTCCTTGTCCAGATACGTCCGCACCGCCTTACAGAGCAGGGCCGTGAGGGTACTGAAGGGCTTGACGCCGCAGCGGAGGGCGGCGTCCACAAGCCCCGCCTTTTCCAGCCGGATGCGGCAGCAGGTGGGCGTCTCTTCAAAGGTCTGCACCACGGGGCGCTGCATATCGTTGGCCACCTGACTCTCGGGGTACTTTGCAAGGATGTCCTCGATGTCGTAGGCAGGGTCCGTCTCAAGGGTCCGGCCCTCAAAAGCCGTGCCGTACCGCAGGTTGCAGTAGAACTGCAGCACCATGGTCATGAAGGGTGCCATGCCCCGGCCATCGGCCAGGAAGTGGAACCAGTCAAAGCAGACGACTTTCCCCTCATGGCTCAGGGCAACCGTAAAGCCGTTCTCGTCCGGAAATTCGGGCTTTGCGCTGCCCTGCCGCACCGGGCAGGGGGCGTCCGACGGCTCGAGGTGGAGCAGCTTTTTCTCCCACACCGGCTTCTGGAAATAGTAGGGTGCCTTTGCCCGGGCCGCATCCAAAGCCTGCTGCAAAAGCGCACCGTCCACGGCATCCTTCAGCGTGACCTGATAGCGGCAGTTGACCATGTTTTCGCGGTAATAGTAGACGATGCCCTGAAAAACAGAGCGCTGTCCGGCATCCATTCCTTATTCCCCCGCGTGTGCGGCCAGATAGTCGGCCAGATCGCTGATGGTGACGAAGTTGCGCAGCTCCTTTTCGGGGATGCGCAGGCCGAAAGTCTCCTCCAGGTCGGCGACGACGGTCAGGATCTCCATGGACGACAGGTCCAGATCGTCCATCAGGACGCTGTTCTCGTTGACATCCTCGGGGGAAATCTCTGCAACATCTTCCAGAATTGCAAGGATCTGGGACACGATCTCGGTTCTTTCCATAGTTTGAATCTTCCTTTCGTAATTCCATTCAAGGCGGCTGCGGCTCTTTTCCAGTATTCCGCAGCCTGCCCGGTTTATTCTTACTTGCGCAGCAGCTTGCCGGTGCCGGTGCGGGGCAGAGGCTCGGTGCTGAACTCCACGGCGCTCATCCGCTTGTAGAGCGGCAGGGTGCGGTTGGTCTCGGTGATGAAGTCGCGGACGGTCTGCTGGTCGGCCTCGCCGCAGTAGATGACGGCACAAATCTTCTTGGCCTTCTCCCTGACGATGCATTCCTTGACGGCCTCGCACTTGGACAGCAGATCTTCCAGTTCTTCGGGGCTGACGTTCTCACCGCTGTCGAGGATGATGATATTCTTCCTGCGTCCGGTGATGTAATAGAAGCCGTCCTCGTCCACACGGGCCAGGTCGCCGGTGTGGAACCAGCCGTCGGCGTCGAGGACTTCCGCGGTGGCCTCGGGGTCCTTGTAATAGCCCAGCATGACGCAGCCGCCGCGGATGCAGATCTCGCCCGTCTCGTCCAGCTTGTACTCGGCGTGGTCGTCGGGCCTGCCCACGGCGCGGATGTGCTTTTCGTCCTGCTCGTAGTTGATGATGCCGTCGCCGCAGGTCTCGGTCATGCCGTACACCTGAGTGATCATCATGCCCTGCTGCGCCAGCTCGGCCAGCATGGCACCGTCAAACATGGCAGAGGAGCCGCAGGGGTTCCAGATGCCGTTCAGGCGGGCGCGGCGGCCCCGCTTGACGTCTTTGTAGATGGCCTCCATCAGCATGGGAGCCACAGCGATGGCATCGCTGTGCATCAGGCCGAGGTCGCGGTAGAAGTCGCGGATGTCGGCGGAGAGGTTCAGCGCCCAGCCCTTGCAGGCCCAGATGAAGAGGCAGATGAACGTACCCAGATGGAACAGGGGCAGGATGGCAAAGTTGCTCAGGACGTCGTTTTTGTCCTCGGGCATATGCTCATGCTTATAGTCCAGCATGGCGTCGCCGAATTTGACCTGACACTCCACAGTGGTAAAAAAGTTGCGCTCCGAGAGCATGACGGCCTTGCTGCGGCCGGTGGTGCCGGAAGTGAACATCAGCACCATCAGATCATCATGGCCCACGCAGTCAACAAGCTCTGCAGGCGCGCTGTCCTTGAAGGCGTCCATCGGGCGGAGTTTATCGCCGTAGGCGGCCTCGATGTCGGGGCGGCAGCCATAGTCGATGCCGTCGTTGACGATGAGGGAAGGCTCGACAAGGCCCAGCTCATATTCCAGCTCGGGCCAGGTCTTTTTCTGGTTGATGGTCACGACGACGGCCCCGGCGAGGATCGCGCCGAAGCTGTTGACGCCGTACTCATAGCAGTTGCGGCTCATGATGCCGACACGCTTGCCCTTGATGTCGGGGATATTCTCCTGAAAGTAAGTAACGGCCCTGCGGATGTCCTGCACATACTGGGCGTAGGTCTTTTCCACCACAGTCTTGCCATCGGCGGCCGCATAGCGGAACGCCACCCGGTCGGGGTACTGCTTCGCCATGACGTCCGTGATGAGCTCATATACAGTATTTATCATTTTGTCGCTCCTTGCTGTTTTCTTTATTACAGCGAAACGCCGGCAGCTGACATTTTCTGCCTCAGAGTAATAATACCTGTTTCGGCTGAGAAATGCAACCACGCGGCGTATCCTTTTCACTGTTTCTTCTTACTTGTTACTTCCGCAGCAGCTTCCCCAGAGCGTTGCGGGGCAGGGGCTCAGCGGTGAACTCCACGGCACTGATGCGCTTATACAGCGGCAGGCTGCGGTTCACCTCGGTGACGAAGGCTCTGACCTCTTCCTGCTTATCCTCAGGGCAGTAGATGACGGCACAGATTTTCTGGCCCTTCTCCTTCACGATGCACTCGGTGATGGCCGGGCAGAGGGCCAGCTTCTTTTCCAGCTCTTCGGGGCTGACGTTCTCGCCGCTGGCGAGGATGATGAGGTTCTTCTTGCGGCCGGTGATGTAATAGAAGCCTTCCTCATCCATCCGGGCAAGGTCGCCGGTGTGGAACCAGCCGTCGGCGTCGATGACCTCTGCCGTGGCCTCGGGGTCCTTGTAGTAGCCCAGCATCACGCAGTCGCCCTTGATGCAGATCTCGCCGGTCTCGTCCAGCTTATACTGAACGTGGTCGTCGGGCTTGCCCACGGCACTCATGTGCTTTTCGACCTGCGTGAAGTTCAGGATGCCGTCGCCGAAGGTCTCGGTCATTCCGTAGCACTGGTTGATGACGAAGCCGTTCTGGGCCAGCTCCAGCAGCATCTTGGGGTCGAGGGCAGCGGAAGAGCAGCACAGGTCCCACAGGCCGTTCAGGCGGCTGACGCGGCCGCGCTTCATGTCGTTGTAGACGGTCTCCACCAGCATGGGGGCCGAGGCCATGACATCGCTGTGCATCAAGCCCAGGTCGCGGTAGAAGTCGCGGATGTCGCCGCAGAGGTTCAGGGTCCAGCCGGCAGGCGGGTAGGACACGACGCAGACGAAGCAGGCCATGTGGAAGAGGGGCAGCAGGGTCATGTGGCTCAACGGCAGCTTCTGGCCTGCCGGGAGGCGGTCGGTGATCCAGTTCTCTGCCACCTCCGAATAGGTGTGCAGGCTCGCGCACATATTCCGCTCCGAGAGCATGACGCCCTTGCTGCGGCCGGTGGTGCCGGAGGTGAACATCAGCATCATCAGATCATCGTGGCCCACGCAGTTGGTCAGCTCGCCGGGGGCAGTATCCTTATAGCAGTCCATGGGGCGGAGCTTCGGGCCGTAGGCGGCTTCCAGCTCGGCGCGGCAGCCGTAGTCGATGCCGTCGTTCAGGATGAGGGCAGGCTCCACGAGGCCCAGCTCATATTCCAGCTCGTCCCAGTTCTTTTTCTGGTTCAGGGTCACGAGGACGCCGCCGGCGAGGATGATGCCGTAGGACGCCACGCAGAATTCATAGCAGTTCCGGCTCAGCAGAACGATGCGCCGGCCCTTGATGTCCGGCACTTCGGCCTTGAGATAGGCCACCATCCGGCGGATGTCCTGCGCATACTCGCGATACTTCTTCTCCACAACAGTCTTGCCGTCCTCGGCCACATAGCGGATGGCCACATGATCGGGGAACTCCTGCTCCATGCAGCGGGTCACCATGTCGTATACGCCTGCGGGTACTTTGATGTATTCAGCCATCGGTCTTTCTCCTTTTTTGTCAAATTTTCAACTCAGCACTTTTTTCATTCACCTTCCAGAGCCATTCCGAATCTCTGGCATTTCGAGGAAAACTCTGGCACGGCTCCTCATGGCAACAGTATACCGCAAGCAGAGCGCAAACGCAAGATTTAATTGCACAAATATGCAACTTGAGCTTGCATTTGATTTGTGCAGGCAGATGTAATTCTTTCCTTTTGTTGCGATGCGCGAAAAGCTGTGATACACTTTTTTTCGTCAGGACGAAACTTCGCCCGGAGGTCGAGTCCTTATCAAATTGACAGCAAGCCCAAAAAGCATTATACTGGTTATATCATTTAGCAAAAAAGCTCCCCGCCGAGCTTCATATTTTTATTTATCGCGCCTAAAATACGGCCTTCCGGGGCCTCCGGGACGAATGGCGCACAAGGAGGACCCTCTTCATGGAAGGCACCAAGCCCCGCACTGTAAGCAGCCTTGGCATGTTCGACCTGCTGAAAGGCATCGGAATGCTGGCCATCGTCTTTGCCCACACGGCAGAGCTTTACCCCCTCGGCACCAACGACGTCATCCCTTTCGCGTTCGCGCTGTTCGCTTACCGCGAAGCGCTGATGGCCGCCTTTTTTATTGCCAGCGGCTACGGCTTCCGCAAGCGCTCCATCCACAAATGCATCGAGCAGCAACTCAAGACCCTGCTCAAGCCTTACCTTTATACTGCACTGGCCACCACGGTGCTCCACGCTTTCCTTCACCACGCAGCTTTCGGCTCGTGGGATGCCGCCATCTCAGAATCGGCCAAGGTCTTAGGCGGCTTCCTGTTAGGCCTGCCCCACACGGCCACTTACTTCGGGCAGCAGTTTTTCTCCTGCGGACCCATGTGGTACTTAGTGGCCCTGATGCTGGCGTGGGTGCTGCTGGACGTGCTGCTCGAGATCTTCCCCGAGCGGTACATAACCCCCGCAGTCGTCGGCGTCACCCTGCTTGGCTGGGGTGTCACGCTGGTGTGGGAGGCTCCTTTCTGCATCGCACAGGGCATGGTGTCGCTGCCCTACCTTTACATCGGCTATCTGGCCAAGAAGCGCCGCCTTTTCGAAACTCCCCTTTCCGGCAGAGCCAAAGCCGGACTTATCGTGTCCGCGCTGGGCGTCGTCGCGGGCGTTTTGCTGACCCAGAGCACCGACTGCGTTTCGCTGGGCGAGTGGACGATGGGGCCGCTGAGCATCCTGCTGGATGGCGCAGTGGGCTACGGCATCATCCGGCTCTTTTTGGAATGGCAGCGCCGAGTGGACGGCCCCATCTCCCATGCCATCGAGTGGGTGGGCCGGCGCTCGCTCTTCATCTTCTGCATCCACACGGTGGAGCTGACGGCCATCCCGTGGTATCTGATGGCTGCAAAGTATGCTGACCATCCGGTGCAGGGGATGCTGCTGCAGTTCGTGTTCTCGCTTGTGTCCATCTTCGCCGTCACCGAACTTCTGATGCGCCGCAAAGAGCTTGGCCGGAAGCTTCGGGGCGGCAAGCCTGCGGACAAGCCCCGGCAGCGGAGCAAGACCCGCCGCTATGCGGCAAAACACTGAAATTTCTGCGCTTTGGTATCCAGCCATTTTGAGGGCAGACTATAGTTACTTTTGATGCATGGGCTTGCAGCGCGGGTTGTACGCCTTGCGATAAATCGGAGGAGGACCCGGTAATGATGAACGAAACTCCTGAGACGGCTCTGCGCAGCCGCATTGCAGACCTTGAACAACAGCTCAAACTTGCAGACGAAGGCACTTCGCGGCTGGCCCAGCGCTGCCTCGAGCTGGAAAAACAGCTGCAGACCTTCTATGCTGCCCACCCCCAGAAAGAGAGGCAGACCGACTCGCCTGCTCTGGTGCAGCCGCTGCTTTACTATGATGCCGGGTTCGGCTTTTCCCAGAAAGACACTGTCAAAGCCCCGGACTACGAATACGACGAGCTGAACGGCATGGTGACAGCGACCTTCGAGCTGCCGGAGACCGCGTTCAATCTCCGTCTCGACCCCGGCGAACTGCCCTGCTGCATCACTGATTTCGTCTTCTCGGATGACCGCATCCTCTGCCGCCCGGTGAACGGTGTGCCGCTCCACGGCGACGGCATCCTGTTCCTCAACGACGACCCGAATTTCATGCTGGAGGGTCTGAACCGTTTCCCCGCCGGGATGAAGCTGGGCGTGAGCTACTGCTACCTCCCGCTGGAGCCGCTGGCGGACGACCCATTGTTCGCCGCCGTTCTCGAGGGCGTACAGTATTTCCAGAAGACCCGCGTCTGCGAGCAGATGCACCTCGACCAGCTAGAAAAGACTGCGGCTGACCAGAAGCAGACCATCGAGGCCCTGCAGAAGAATCTCTCCGAGCTGCATCAGGCCAACGCCGAGCTGTGCGCCCGGAGCAAAGCCTACGAGAGCTCGCTGGAAAACATCCTCTCTTCCAGCAGCTGGAAACTCACGCAGCCCCTGCGCCGCCTGCTGGGGCTGTTCCATCGCAGCCGTTGAGCCTGCCTGCGGAGAGGAGGATACGATGTACAGCAGTTATACCACTCTGCAGCGGGCTCAGCTCGCCAAACAGGAATATCTCGACACCCAGGAAGTTTTTCTCGGCGTCTATGCGCCGGGGCGGAACGCCGCCCTGAAAGCTTCCCTGCAGGACCAGCTCCACCGCAAATTTTTATGGACGGACAGCCTCCGCCCCGAAGCCCTCGGCAGCGCCGTCGGTGTGCTTCTGGTCAGGGAAGACCTTTTCCTGATGCCCACGGCCCTTTCCTGCTTTGCGGACGCACTGCGCAGCGGCGCAGACTACGTCACCAGCGACGCCGTCTTCGGCTACTCAGGCGTCACCACCCTTTACCACAGTCAGGGCTTTGCAGCCTGCCCGGGCTGCGCCCTCGTCTCCCGGGAGCTGCTGCGCCGCTGTCAGGCGGAAGCCCGCGACCCGGAAAATCCCGTCGAACTGCTGACGCTGGCGGCGAAGCTCCGCCGCAGCCACGTCTGCCTCCCGCTGGCGCTGGCCCACTATGAGCGGGACATCTGCGCCGAAGACGTCTGGTCTGTAAAGGGGAAGCGCGTCTTTATCATGAGCCACCTGCTGGACATGACCGGTGCGCCCATCGTGCTGGTGAGCGCCGTGCCGGTGCTGCGCAGCATGGGCTACGAAGTGGTCGTCCTCGGCCCTGAGGACGGCGGCTCCATGCCGCTTTTTCTCGAGGCGGGAGCTACCGTCATCACCCGCAAGGGCTGTGTCCAGTCGCCCCTGCTCTGGGGGCTGGCCCTCTGCGCCGACCTTGTTCTGGCCAACACCGTCGTGGAGGCCCGGGCCGTCCGCGCCCTGAGCGGTGCGCGGGTGCCGGTGCTCTGGTGGCTCCACGATGCCTTTGCGGGCTACCCCCACATCGCCCACCAGATCCCCAGAGAGCTGGGCGAAAACATCCGGCTCTACTCCGTCGGCAGCCACGCCGCCAACGCCATGCACTCGGTTCGGCCGGAGTTCAACATCCGGCCCCTCATCTACGGCCTGCCGGACTACGCCGCCGAGAAGTTCTCCCACTACGATCTGAGCTATGCGGGCGGGCGGCCTCTGTTCGCCACCGTGGGTTCCTTCGAGAACCGGAAAGGCCAGGACATCTTCTGCAAGGCCATCCGGCTGCTGCCGCCTGAGACCATGAAGAAGGCATCCTTCCTCTTCGTGGGCAAGGCCGCAGAGGCTGAGATGATGGACGCCGTGCGGAGCCTGACCGCTGACTGCCCCGACAACGTCTTTTATGTCAAGCGGCTCACCCGCGACGAGATCAAGAGCCTGATGGCCCAGTGTACCTGCCTCGTCTGCGCCTCCCGCGACGACCCCATGCCTACTTTCGTCACCGAGGGCCTCATCTTCGGCAAGCCCGCCATCGTGTCGGAGCACACCGGCACCGCCGGGCTCATCACCGAGGGCGTGGACGGTTTCGTCTACGAGGACGACGACCCCGAAAAGCTGGCCGAGCGGCTGGCCTGGGCCATCGAGCACCCGGAAAAGCTTGCCGCCATGCGCCCCGCCTGCCGTGAGCTTTACGAGAGCTATTACTCCAAGCAGGCGTTTTCCGACAGTTTACAACAGGCTGTAAAGGAGCTCACCGGCGAATAAGCTCCCCGTTCTTTATCACTCTGCCGAAACTGAGGCAAAAAATTTGGCGGTTGTTCACAAACACACCTCCGGACTGTGATATACTCTCCTAAGAGTCTATCCCAGTCCGTTTTTTGTTATAATTTGAAAGGAGTCCCCGCATGAGTTCGTCCGCCTCCCCCGCCCCTTCGCGCCGAAAGACCCTGCTCTCGCTGGGCGTTCTGGCCCTGCTGACCGGCATCGTGGTGTTCATCTTCCGGGAGCACTGGGCCGAGATCTCCGAGGCGCTGAGCCGGCTCACCCTCGGGCAGGGGCTTCTGGCACTGGCCGTGGGCCTGAGCTACCCGCTTCTCGAGGGCGTATCCAGCTGGCTCATCGTCCGCAGCCGCCTGTCCCATTTCCCGCTGCGGCAGGGCATCGACAACGCATGGATGGGGACCTTCGGCAATGTGGTGGGCCTCGGCGCAGGGTCGATGCCGTTTCAGACGTGGTATCTCCACCGGCGCGGGCTGGACGTCGGCCCCGGCGTGGGGCTGATGACCCTGCAATACGTCTTCCACAAGACAGCCGTCCTGCTTTACGCCACCGTGCTGCTTCTGGCGGGCCGCCCCTGGATGGCGGCCCACTCCGACGGCGTGCTGCGGTATCTGCCCGGGGCCTACGCTGTCGTGGCGGGCGTCATCGTGGGGCTCATCGCCCTCTGCGCCCTGCCGGTGGTGCAGCGTCTGGCCCGCTGGCTGCTGCATTTTCTGCCCGACACGGGCCGCTGGGCCGAGCGCCGGGAAAGCTGGCTCAAGCAGCTGGACGCCCTGAGCGCCGAGAGCCGCCATCTGCTGGCAGACAAGCCCCGCTGTGCCGCCATTCTGGGCGTGCATCTCTCGTAAAGCTGTTCCTGCTCTTCTGCCTGCCCTGGATGGGGCTGCGGTTCATGGGGCTGGATACCGGACTGGCCTTCTGGCAGGTGCAGCTCCTGACGTCGCTGACCTTCTTTGTCTCCAACGCCCTGCCCAACGTGGCGGGCATGGGCTCGGTGGAGACGGCCTTCCTGCTGGTGTACAGCAGCTTCCTCCCCGATGCTTCGTCCATGAGCCTGCTGATGTTCTACCGGCTGGCCAGCTATTACGCCGTCTTTGCGGCAAGCGCCGTCGGCTTTGGGCTGGCGCAGCGGCGGCTGAACCGCGGATGACTTTGTGAATGTTTTATTTCATTTTGGTAACAGTTCTTACTTCATTGTGCATTCTGCGCGGAATCTCTTGATTTTTTAGGCAAAACAATGTATAATAATTTCCGATAGCCGCCCATCACTGACAGTCTGATTCAAAAATCAAGGAGTACATTTTTATGAAACTGAACAAGATCTGTGCCGCCTCTGCCGTTCTGGCACTGGCTGTTGCTCTGACCGCCTGCGGTGGCTCCGCTTCCACTGCCGCTTCCAGCACTGCCTCTTCTGAGGCCGCTTCCTCCGTTGCTGCATCTTCTGAGGCAGCATCTTCTGAGGCTGCTGAGAGCGCAGAGTACACCGTTTACAACACCACCGGTTCTACCGTCTCCGAGCTGTACCTGTACGAGGCAGGCTCTGAGGACAAGGGCGAGAACCTGGCTGGCGAGGCCGGTCTGGCCGACGGCGAGAATGTCGTCATCACCCGCGATGTCGAGGCCGACAAGCAGGACGACATGACCTATGTTCTCGAGTTCACCACCGAGGACGGCAGCACCCAGAGCTTCGAGACCCTGCACTACGAGATCACGCCCATCTCTCTGAAGAGCGTGGACGCAGCTGCTGGCGCTACCCCCATCGCATTCGCTGCTCCTGAGCAGTAAAAATCGGCTCATAACGAAGAAAACGGCAGGTTCATTGAACCTGCCGTTTTCTTATTCTATCAAATTCAGCCCTTCATGGGGACAAAGCCCACGAGGTCCTTCACGACCTCGCCGCCGATGATGAGGCCCACGACCGACGGGACAAAGGCGTTCGAGCCGGGGACGGAGCGGCGGATGGTACACTTGCGCTGGGTACCCGGAGGGCAGATGCAGTGGTATTTGCAGCTGATGGAGTCATCCTCGATGGGAGTCATGACAGGCTCCCTGGAGTAAACGACTTTCAGGTGCCTGATGCGGCGCTTGCGGCACTCGGTGCGCATGACCTTGGCCAGCGGGCAGACGGAAGTCTTATAAATATCCGTGACCTCGAAGCGGGTAGGGTCCATCTTGTTGCCTGCACCCATGGAGCAGATGATGGGGACGCCAGCCTCCTTGCACTTCATGACCAGCGCAATTTTACCGGTGACCGTGTCGATGGCGTCCACCACGTAGTCGAACTGGCTGAAATCGAAGCTGTCCTGCGTCTCGGGGCCAAAGAAGGTCTTGTAGGTGGTGACCTTGATGTTGGGGTCGATGTCGTGGACGCGCTCTTCGGCCACATCCACCTTGAACCTGCCCACCGTCTTGCGGGTGGCGATGATCTGGCGGTTCAGGTTGGTGAGGCAGACTTTGTCGTCGTCGATCAGGTCGAGAGCCCCCACGCCGCTGCGGGCCAGCGCCTCGACGGTGTAGCCGCCCACGCCGCCCACGCCGAACACGGCTACGCGGGAATCGTGCAGTTTGGTCATTGCTTCCGCGCCCAGCAGCAGCTGGGTGCGGGAATACTGGTCTTGCATATCATTTCTCCTTTAGGTTCTGCTTTTTACAGTCACGGGCTTGCCCTCTCCGTCACCTTCGGTGACAGCTCTCCCAAAGGGAGAGCCAGAATGCAGCGGTCAGGCAATAGGCTCCGGCGCGAAGCGCCTGAGAGGGCCGGGCCGCTCCCCCTTATCCCTTCGCCACCTGTGTAATGGTGCCGCCGCCGAGGACGACATCGCCCTGATACAGCACGACGGCCTGCCCCGGGGTGGGGGCGCGCTGAGGCCGGTCAAATTCCAGACGGAAGCTGTCCGGCCCTGCCGGGTAGACGGTGGCAGGCTGTTCGGTCTGATGATAACGGGTGCGGGCCGTCACCCGCAGGGGGCCTTTCAGCTCCGGGATGGCGATCCAGTTCACTTCGTTCGCATAGACGATGGTATCGAACAGCTCCGACTCCGGGCCGACCGTGACGGTGTTGGCCTGCATATCCTTGGCGCAGACGTAGACCGGTGCGCCCATGGCGAGGCCCAGGCCCTTCCGCTGGCCGATGGTGTACCGCACAGCGCCGCTGTGGGTGCCTACCTTTCTGCCGCCGACGTCGAGGAAATCGCCCGCCGGGTAGTGCTTTCCGGTGAAATCCTCCATAAAGCGGGCGTAGTCGCCGTCCGGCACGAAGCAGATGTCCTGACTGTCGTGCTTGCGGGCGTTCACGAAGTGCTGCTGCTCAGCGATGGCGCGCACTTCGCTCTTGTGCAGACCACCCAGCGGCAGGCGGACATGAGCCAGCTGCTCCTGCGTGAGGTTGTAGAGCACATAGCTCTGGTCTTTGCTCTCGTCCAGACCCTTTTTGAGCAGCCAGCGGCCCGTGGCCTCGTCCTGCTCCACCCGGGCATAATGGCCCGTGACCACATGATCCAGCCCGTGCGCTTCCGCCCAGCGAAGCAGGTGATCGAACTTCATATATCTGTTGCAGTCGATGCAGGGATTGGGCGTACCGCCGGCCTCGTAGACCCGGATGAATTTGTCGATGATCTTTTCCTGAAAGTCTGCCGTAAAATCCAGCACCTCGTAGGGAATATCCATCGCATAGGCCACCTCGGCGGCGTCCTCAATGTCCCGCTCCGAGCAGCAGGTGCGCAGGCCCTCGGTGTTCACGGCCTCGTTGCGGGTGAGGCGCATGGTGACGCCGGTGCAGTCGAAACCGTCCCTCTGCATGAGCCATGCCGCCACCGAGCTGTCCACACCGCCGCTCATGGCGATGAGCGCCCCGGGGCGGCGGGAAGTGTTCTGTGTTTCTGCCATTCTGTTCCTCTTCCGTTATAACATACTAAAACAGTAGTATAATACTACCGCAGCTTCTTTCTCTTGTCAAGACGCAGAAAATTTGGCCGCAAAGGCCAGAAGTTCTGCTTTTTCGTTGGGCAGCCGCCCGGTGATGACCTCTTCCAGCAGCGCTTCCAGCGCGCGGCGCAGGCCCGGCCCGGGCGCGACGCCCGCCGCCATCAGATCGCGGCCATTCACGGCCAGCTGGGAGACGCGGCAGCAGGCGCTTTGGGCGGTCAGCGTCTCGGCCTCTTTTTGCAGGGCGGTAAATTCATCTTTTCTTTCCGGTCGAAGAGCGCTCCAAAGGGCAGCCAGCTGCTGCACGGTGTGGAGGTCGTATTTGCCAAGAAGTCGTTTGGCTTGAAGCGACAGCGCAGGAGTGCGGGGAGCTTTCTCCTTCACAAGTGTTGATACTCCATCTATCACAGCGTTGGAGCATTTCAAGCGTTTCAGCGCCTTCCGCGTTCCATCCTCCCCCAGCGGCAGAAGCAGCGCCGCCCAGCGGGCGGTCACTTCCTCTGCTCCTGCCGGAAGGGCATCTATGATCTCACGGGCTTCCGACAGGTCGTCGGGCGGCAGTTCCGGCAGGACAAAGGCCAGCACTTCCGGCTCCAGATACGCCCCCGGCTTCGGGGCAGACAGAAGCTTGTCCAGCTCTTCTTCGATGCGCTCCACCGACACGCAGTCGAGGTGGGCGGCCAGCTGCTTCGCCGCCGCTTCGGTGGCCTCGTCGATCACAAACCCGAACCGTGCCGCAAAGCGGTAGAGACGCAGGATGCGCAGAGCGTCTTCTTCAAAGCGGTGCAGCGGCTCACCGACCGCCCGCACCACGCCCCGGGCCAGATCTTCCTGCCCGCCAAAGGGGTCGCACAAGCCCTCTTCGGCGCTGTAGGCCATGGCATTGATGGTGAAGTCCCGCCGGGCCAGGTCCTCCCGGACGTCGGGTACAAAGGCCACGCTGTCGGGGTGGCGGCCATCGGAATAACTGCCCTCGGTGCGGAAGGTCGTGATCTCGTAGAGCCTGCCGTCCCTCTTCACAGTCACGGTGCCATGCTGCAATCCGGTGGGGATGCACTGCTTTTCTCCGAACAGCTCCATCACCTGCTCCGGGCGGGCGGCGGTGCAGAGGTCCCAGTCGTGGGGCGCAAGGCCCAGCAGACTGTCCCGGACACAGCCGCCCACGGCGTAGGCCGCAAAGCCTGCCCGGTGCAGCGCGTCCAGCAGGGCGGAGGCGCCGGGTTCTATGGTGATGTTCATTCTTCGGCCTCCTCATATTGCAGGGTGATGCTCTTGCCGTCATAGCCGCACCTGTCTCTTATACACATCTCCGAGCCCACGAGACCGAGGCTGATCTCG
>OJRL01000888.1_pt1 | contig 14405 bp, 17 predicted proteins | sample 1599191 | NCBI WGS metagenome assembly OJRL01 (sample SAMN03922537, study PRJEB24848) | human gut metagenome | isolation source: stool sample | host: Homo sapiens | place: Germany | collected 2010-05
TTGTCAGCAGCCCCCGTTTCGTGGTCTGCGTGTAGTTCCTTGTAAACTGACCTAATCATTCCTTTCAATCTCATTTGTCACGCTTTCAAACTCGTTTTTCATAACTGGCAGGGAAACATACGACCTTTGCGTTTCCCGCGCTGTAAAGCCGCTCTCAGCAAGGCATACAGGCACTCTAAGCCGTGACTTTGCGCTTGCTTTCAGCTATCCCGTGCGCGTAGGTGCAGCGCACCGACCACGAGCCAGAAGCCGATGCTGGTATTTTGCAGCCACAACAGCAGCAGGAATGTTGCAATGCCGATCACAAGGCACAGCGCCGGATGAATTGCAGTAAACTGATTGCAGCACACTCCGGCGGCAATGCCGAGAGCAATGCTGTCAAAGAGAATGATATGCCCGAAGAATAGTCCGATCACCGAGCAGACAAGCCCGACGAAAAGCCCAATCGCCATAATCGCGCCCTGCGCTGCCAGCCAACCCATAAAGAAGCCTCCTTTCGTTTACACCGTGATTGCGTCCATAATCGTCTGCATGGTATTACAGGTATCATCAAAGGAAATATCCTTTGCGTATTCATACTCGCGGCTGTATTTCTCCCACAGCCTACGGAGCGTATCGCTTCCGCGGATCTCTTTCATAATCTCCGGGTAGTCTGTCAGGATCATGCCGCTGCCGCGTTTCTGCGTCGTCCGTTCCAGCGCCCGGCGCAGCGTCGCTTTGTCGCACTCCGCGCCGCGCAGCGCGTACAGGATATGTACGTCGTAATAATCTCTCGGTCGGGTATTCGCAATGTTGCGGGACAGCACAGTTTCCAGCTTTTCCGCCAGCACCGTTTCAAGGTTGTAGGCAAGAATACTGATTGTGCGGTCATCGAACAGCAGCGAGAATGTGTATTCCACCTCACGGGGCGTTATCATGTCGCCCGTGGTGACATCCACCGTCAACGGTACGCTGATCGGCGGATAGTTCGCTTTCAGCGCGACCCGGATGCCGGGGTAATCGTCGGTTTCCCGAATGTCAGAGATACCGACGACCTCAAACTGCATGTCGTCGGCAATCTGGACAGTGCAAATCTCCGTAAAGATTTTGCGGATTGCTTCATGCGTCAGGGTGAAGCCCTTGATCGTTGTGTCCAGATCCATTGTTGCCCGCGTGTCCAGTCCCACAATGGCGGAAATCAGGAATCCGCCTTTGAGAATGAAATTGTTCTTATAGGGCGAGAGCGAAATCCGTTCCAGCAGCCGTTCGAGCATATAGTTCTGCATGACGAGCTGCGCCGAGATATGCTTCTCTGCCGCTTTGTTCTTGATAAAGGCTTTCAGTTGCATCGGATTTTTTGTAATCATAACAAAACCTCCATGTATCGCAGCACCTTAGGCTTCACACGAAGCTGGTCTGCGTACTGCATCAGTTTGTGAATGTTCTTATCCTTGGACACTGCATAGCGTTTCATAGCTTCTCCGACAATCTGAACATCGCTGCCGCTGCCGCGCAGGATGTCACACAGCGTCCGTTCCAAATCGTAAACACGAATCGGATTGCCGGAGGGGGATTCAATTTCAATTCTGCCGAACTCGTAGTTCTCCGGCACAACGCGCTTGACAATTAAATTTTCCTGCTTCAAGGATGGGGCATTGTAGCCCTTGGGAAAGGTCATCGTATATTTCGCCGGGGTACGGTCTGAATAGCCCAGCAGATACAAGGCGGTATCGTGCGAGTAAATCCCGCGCCCATACTTGCGCTGCAAGAGGTAAAAATCGTCCTCCCATGCGCTGCTCCGCACATACAGGCCGCGCCCGAAGCGGTACATCTCACCGCTCTTGACAAACTCCTGTAAAATACTGCGGTGCAGTCCAGCTTCCGTCACCTGCGCTGCGGTGATTGTACCGTCCTCAGACGCTTCCAGCAGTTCTTCGATTTTCTCCTTGGCGTTCATGCTTCTCACCTCGCTTTGACAATCACACATTATATTATACGGAAATAATGTGCAGTTGTCAACCGCGAAACAACGAACACACATTAAATTGTTTGGAAATAATGTGTGAATGTCAGAGAAGCTACAAGGCTTTGTCCTGTTCCTGCCCACGATTGGGGGACAGGATGCTGTCGATGTTCTGCTTGACGGCATCGTATTCCTGCATACGTTTTTTCAGGCTTCCGTACTCAGCGTACAGCCAATCCTTTTCTTCGGTCAGTCTGGAATATTCCTCACGCAGCTTGGCAAGGTCGGGGAGCTTATCACCGACACTCGCCGCTTTCAGCGCCCGCGCCGACGCTTCAAAGAGAATGATTTCGCGCTCACGTCCACGCAGATACTTTTCCTTGTCACGGGATTTTTTGTATTTGCTATACAACGGCTTTAGCTCTTTGTAGGTGGCGGTATGCTTTATCAGCAGCGCCAGATCAGACAAGCGGCGTTCCGCTGTTTTCAGCGCAGCGGTAGCTTGCTCGTTGCTGTCCTGAAGCTCTGTGATCTTCTGCTCCAAATCGGTATAGCGGGAAATGCCGTGCTGGTCGAGAAATACCATTGTGCAGGCAGCGCGTTTCAGATTTTCAATTTTTGCCCAGCGTTCATAGCCTGCGGATTGCTGCGCCTTGATGCAGTTTTCAATGTCAATCAGCAGCGACACGCTGCCGCGCTCCGGCTTTGGCGTTTTCAGAATGACCTTGCCCTTGATGCGTTCGGCTATGGCTTCCTCGGTGTAAGCTTCACCCAACGTCTTTGCACGGGTAAATCGCTCCTGACTGGGAGCGCGGAATGAGATATACTTTCCTCGTTTGATTTCATACCCCTCGGCTTCCAACCGACGCAGGAGGTCGTCAAGGTCTTTGGAAATGGGAATGAGCCTGTCGATGGCGATTTTTAGCTTTTGCTTATAGCTTGTCCCTTTCCGCTGCGCGTCCCATTCGGCATACTGCTTGCCGCGCTCCACGCCGGCCGCGACAACGGACAGCCCGTTTTCCCGGCATAGCCTGTCGCTGACACGGCGGATTTGCGCGTAGCTTTTGCGGTTGGAAATGTACTTCTTATGTTATCCAAGTAGACTATACGGACATAAAGGCAATGACCGCAGAGATACAGAAAATCGGTGTCAATGTCAATCAGATCGCAAAGCGTGTAAACAGTACCGGCAGTGTCTACAAAGAGGATATAGAGGAAATAAAGGGGGTGCTTGCGGAAATATGGCGGTTACAAAGATTAAGCCTATTAAAAGCACGTTGAGCAAAGCCCTTGACTATATCCAAAACCCGGACAAGACGGACGGAAAAATGCTTGTGTCCTCGTTCGGGTGCAGCTATGAAACAGCAGACATTGAATTTGAATTTACCATAGCGCAGGCGTTGGATAAGGGGAATAACTTAGCCCACCATTTGATACAGTCCTTTGAGCCGGGAGAAGTGGACTATGAGAAAGCCCATGAAATCGGGCGGCAGCTTGCCGACGCGGTAACTAAGGGACAGCATGAGTATGTTTTGACAACGCACATAGACAAGGGACACGTCCATAATCATATTATTTTCTGTGCGGTAAACTTTGTAGATCACCACAAGTACAATTCCAATAAGCGCAGTTATTACGGCATACGAAACATCAGCGACAGGCTGTGTCGGGAAAATGGATTGTCCGTTGTTGTTCCGGGCAAAGGCAGCAAAGGAAAAAGCTATGCGGAATACCAAGCGGAAAAGACCGGGACAAGTTGGAAAGGCAAGTTGAAAATCGCCGTGGACGCACTCATTCCCCAACTGTCTGATTTTGAGGAATTGCTATCAAGATTGCAGGCTATGGGCTATGAGATAAAACCGGGAAAATACGTGTCGTGCCGCGCTCCGGGACAGGAACGCTTTACAAGACTTAAAACCCTCGGTGCAGATTATACAGAGGAAGCCTTGCGGGAACGTATCAAGGGAACATGTACCCGTACTGTCAAAGCTCCAAAACAACAGAAAAATGGTATCAGCCTGCTTGTTGATATTCAGAACAGTATCAAGGCGCAGGAAATCCGGGGCTATGAGCAATGGGCGAAAATCCATAATCTGAAACAGGCGGCAAAGACGCTGAATTTCTTGATGGAACACAAGATTGAACAGTACGCAGATTTGACCGCTAAAATCGCAGAAATCACGGCAGCAAATGAGCAGGCGGCAGACAGCATAAAGGCAGTTGAAAAGCGGCTTGCGGATATGGCGGTGCTGATTAAGAATGTCACGACCTATCAAAAAACAAAACCTGTCTATAACACATACCGCAAGGCAAAGAATAAGGGCAGCTACCGAGCAGACCATGAACAGGCAATTATTTTACATGAAGCGGCGGTAAAAGCATTACAGGCGGCACAGATCGGCGGCAAGCTCCCAAGCGTCACCACCTTGCAGAGTGAATATGAAAAGCTACAATCGCAGAAAGAAGCCCTTTATGCGGATTATGGCAAGCTGAAAAAACAGGTCAAGGAATACGACGTTATCAAGCGGAACATTGACAGTATTTTGCGGCAGAATAGAGAACCGGAATGGGAGAAAGAAACAGAGCGCGGATAATGTGACTTATAGCGAAATAGTATAATGCAGAGTGTAACAATCGTCACACTCTGCATTATACTATTTATTGATTTTAGCACGATACACGTTGAACATATTAGCAAGGTATTGTTCGGGTTCTGGCATAGGATGCCCCTTGCCCTTTGTATCACGACGCTCATGTTGGTTATATCTTTGATTTACTCTTTCCCAATCTTTAGGGTACATTGATTTGAATAACTGCTTAAACTCATTCATATCGTCTATGTTTTGCATAGCCCCAAAAACAGAATTGACTTTTTCTTCTTTTTTCACAATAACACTTTGTGCCATATATAACGCCTCCTTGATTTTGGTGATATAATTATTATAGCATATCATAGTTAAATTGAAAATAATAAAAGACGGGACGCGGCAGCTATCAGATAGCCACCGCGCCCCGTCTTTTCGTAGGTGCAGTTATGATTGTGTTACGCAGTAGAACGCCGTTTTTCTTAGGTTATGGATAAATCCTTTGCCACTATGAGAAATGCTCCCGGAAAGCCTTGCAAATCAAGCCTTTTTTCGTGTCTACTCCGTAACACGGGTGCGTCTTTTCCTCATGCGTTCGGCGGCTTGTTGCCGTGTGATACGCTTTCGGCAGTCCGGGCAGTATTTGACGCTGTTTGACTTTGACGCAAAGGAAGTCCCGCATACGGTACAACGCTTTTTATCCTCGGAATGGAAAAGTTCGGCCTACAGCAGCGTATCATTGGGAAGTACGGCAGTCTTGAACCATTTGCAGAGTAGCGAATAGGAAATGAGCTGCGGACATACGCACTCGTCCCCGTCGTCAAGCAAAATGCAGTTCCCATTGTCGCAGTTGCAGCAGGATTTTTTCACAAGAGCATTTACCCTCCGGCTTTGCTGCGGCGAAAGCCGCTTAATCCCGGTCATACTTCATCAGCGGCATAAACGGCAAGCTCGTCATATTCCGTTTCGGTCAGCGCGTCCACTTTCTGCATGGTACGCTCTGCAAGCTCCCGCATATCCGCGTCCATAAAAGGCAGCGCGGCATTGATATGTTCTCCGGGCTTCTGTATTGCGCAGAGTGCGGTGGTAAAATGTATCAATGCCGCGCTACCAACTTTGCAGAGAACCAAAAATACTTCATTTGTTCCACCTACCGCAAGGGCAAGGATCTCTGCACGACCCATTCTATCAAGAATGTCGTGCTGCATGAAATTGTTCTGCGAAATCTGCGGGAAGCAATCTCCTATGTTTCAGAGCATGAAGCGGAGTTCATTCAGGATGCCGCCGAGAGCGATATGCGGGACAGGGATGCAGAGTTCGTTCGGAAGCGCGAAACGCTGGCAAAGGCAGACACGCGGATTGCCGAGCTTGACCGCATTATATCCCGACTGTATGAGGACAACGTGATCGGCAAGCTATCAGACGAACGGTTTATCAAAATGTCCCATGACTACGAGTTGGAACAAAGCAACCTGAAATCAATGGCAGAAGTCCTGCGCAAAGACCTGAAGCAGCAGGAGCAGCAGAAAACCAATGTTAGGGCTTTTATCGCTGCCGTGAAGAAGTACACGGATTTGCAGGAGCTTGATGCGGCTGTTCTCCGTGCTTTCATTGACAGGATCGAAGTTTCCCATGTTGACAAGAAATCCAGAACGCGGGAAATCACCATCGTCTATAACTTCATTGGTGCATTTGGCTTCACACGGGCAATCGAAAATGCCCGCAACACAAGTAAAAAAGAGCAAAGAACGGCATAGCTGTTAAGCTACACCGTTCCTTGCTTCAATGTTTTCCTAAGTCACCGCCGCATTCAGGGCGGTTTTTGTTTTTAACCTCTCAGTCTCGCATTCGCTCGACAGCTCCCCTATCGAGGGGAGTCTCTGCGGAAAGAGATATTTCAACACAAAAACAGGCAGCGCCGTGGAAAGGAGGAGAAAGCGGCGCTGCCTGTGTATGAGAACTCCTAAACATTTGCGGCTGCTAGGAGGTTGTTGGTAGTCTGTCCGCCGCCGTGGCTATTGCCTCGCATAGGTGGGGGACAGTATTTTTTTAGGGGCGCGGCACCCGCTGCGGGGCTGCGCATAAATCCTGCCTGCATGGCATTTATGGAAAGTCAAAAGCCGGAGATGGGGGATCTCGTTCTTGTCTTCCCGACTGCGCCTTTATTGTACCGGATAAAAATGGAGTTTCTTTGAGTTAGTTTTGAACAATCTGCAAACAAGATGTGGAAAGTCTGCGGGCTTACTTTTCCGTTCTGCTTGACATTCGGCACAGAACGATGTATTGTTAGGTTTATTGTGAAATACCTATGAAATTCCCGCGTTTTTTGAGGGAGGAGACACTATGGCCGCACCGGCACAGCCGCAGCAGAAAAAGACCCTGCTCATGACCGAGGGCAGCATCTGGAAAAGCATCCTGCTCTTCTCGGTGCCGCTCATCCTGGGCAACCTGCTCCAGCAGCTTTACAACACCGCCGACTCCATCATCGTCGGCAACTTTCTGGGCAGCAACGCGCTGGCCGCAGTCGGTTCCAGCGGCTCGCCCATCTACCTGCTCATCGGTTTCAGTCAGGGCGTGGCCGTCGGCGCAGGCGTCGTCGTGAGCCAGTACCTCGGCGCAAAAGATAAAAAGGAAACGCGCATCGCCGTCCACACCTCGCTGGCCATCGCGGTCATCCTCGGCCTCATCCTGACGGTGGGCGGCATCGCCGTCAGCCGCAGCCTGCTGGTCTGGATGAACACCCCCGAAGAAGTCCTCGGCGACGCCGTGACTTACATGAAGCTCTACTTCGGCGGCGTGCTGTTCAGCGTCGTCTACAACATGGCGGCCGGCATCCTCAATGCGGCGGGCAACTCCCGCCGCTCGGTCCTCTACCTCGCCTGCGCTTCCATCACCAACATCATCCTCGACCTGGTACTCATCGCCGGGCTGAAGATGGGTGTGGCGGGCGCGGCCATCGCCACCGACATCAGCCAGCTGGTCTCCTGTGTGCTGAGCCTCCGCTTTCTGATGAAGGTGGACGCCGACTACAAGGTGGAGCTTTCCGCCATCCGGCCCGATCAGCGGATGACCTCCCGCATCGTCCGCATCGGCCTTCCCACCGGCATCCAGAACATGGTCATCTCTTTCTCGAACGTGCTGGTGCAGTCCAGCGTCAACAGCTACGGTGCCGCCGCCATGGCAGGCTTTGCGGCCTATATGAAAATCGACGGCTTCAACATCCTGCCCGTCACCAGCTTCAGCATGGCGGCGACGACCTTCGTGGGCCAGAACTATGGCGCAGGCAACCTCAAACGCGTGAAGAATGGCATGTGGGTCACGCTGGGCATGGGTGTGCTCTACACCCTCTGCACCGGCGCTCTGCTGCTGGCGTTCCAGGATCCCATCATGCACCTGTTCACCTCCGACGAGACGGTGGTGGCCTTCGGGTGCAGCGCCATGCACTACTTCTGTCCCTTCTACTTCCTGCTGGCCATCCTCCACGGCATGGCGGGCGCGGTGCGCGGCACCGGCCGCAGCGTACCGCCGATGGTGGTGCTGCTCATCTCGCTCTGCCTCTTCCGTGTGGTGTGGATCCGGTTCGCCCTCCCCTTCTTTGCGGGCATCGAGGGCGTGTTCGTCCTCTACCCGGTGTCGTGGGCGCTGGGTGCCGTGCTGATGGCCCTCTACGCATGGAAAGGCAGCTGGATGACTTACGAGCATTCCTGACAGGAACCGGGAACCATTCCATTTTTCCATTCGCCTTTTGGGGACGTCTGTGGTATCTTATAGGTAAAGAAACAGCAAACCCGGTATCTCAGGAGGATTCATGCAGACAACAAAACCCGAAACCGCACAGCAGCGCCCCACCGGCGCACGAATGGCCCTGCTGATGCTTCTCTACTTTATCAAAATCGGCGCGTTCACCTTCGGCAGCGGATGGAGCATCATTGCCCAGATGGAGCGGGAGTTCGTGGACGAGCGCGGCTGGATGACCAAGAGCGACCTGCTGGAGCTCATCGCCGTGGGCAAGAGCCTGCCCGGCATCATGGTGGCGAACATCACTCTGCTCTTCGGCTATCAGATGGCCGGGGTGCTGGGCGGCATCTGCGCGGCCATCGGCCTGTGCATCCCTGCCGTCGTCACCCTTACCATCGTGACGGCCATCTACGACGCCATTAAAGATAACTACTGGGTCTGGTCGGCCCTCAAGGGCGTCCAGTGCGCCGTGGCCCCCATCATCGGCGGCGCAGCCATCTCCCTGGGCAAAGATGCCCTGACCAGCGCGATGCCCATCATCATCTGCGCCGTCGCCTTTGTGCTCTGTTACTTTACGTCCATCAGCAATCTGACGCTGGTGGTGGCCGGTGTGGTCATCGCGCTGGTCTGGATGGGGGTGAGCGAACATGGCCATGCTTGAGACCCTCGTTCAGCTCTTCGCCGCGTTTGCGAAGATCGGCTTCACCAGCTTCGGCGGCACCTCCATGATCCCCCTCATCATGGATGAAATGTCCTCCCACGGCTGGATGACGGACGCCGATCTGACGAACCTCATCGCCATCGCCGAGATGACACCCGGCTCTCTGGGCGTCAACGCCGCCACCTTTGCAGGCACCAAGACCGCCGGGATGCTGGGCGGCGTCTTCGCGGTCCTGGGCGTCCTCAGCCCCACCCTGACGCTGACGCTTCTGGCGGCGGCGTTCTTCCAGAAGTTCCGCACCAGCAAAGTCATGAGCTATATCATGAAGATCGTCAAGCCTGTCTGCATCGGCATGGTGCTGGGCGTTCTGGTGGGCCTCTGCCGCCAGACCTGCATCACCGAGGCAGGCGGCATCAGCCTGCCGGGCATCGCCATCGGCATCCTCTGCTTTGTGCTGCTCCAGAAATTCAAGCTCAGTGTGCCGAAGGTCATCGGCATCGCGGCGGTGCTGGGTCTGGTGTGCTTCGGGGTGTTTTGACCAGCTTTCCTTCCGCTCTCAGGCTCTCCCTTTGGGAGAGCTGGCGCATAGCGCCTGAGAGGGCAAGGCCGCTGACAAAAAGACAGTCCGCTTTGCGATAGCATCGCCCTGACAAAGCCTCTGTTTATCGCCATGCTGTGCCACTTTCTCTCCGGGCTTGCCCTCTCCGTCACCTTCGGTGACACCTCTCCCAAGGGGAGAGGCATTCGCTCTACTTAAAGCAAAAGCATCCGCAGCACCCTCGCCGGGTGTCTGCCGATGCTTTCTTTCTATATTATCCTTATTATTTTACCGCCAGCGGCGACGGCCTGATACTCACTTCTCCGTGGCAGAGCGCCTCGGTGCGGCCCCCTTCCCGCGCCACGATGAGCCGCCCGGCGTCGTCGATGGCCACCGCCTTTGCGGCGTAGCTCTCCGTCCCGGTGCAGACCGTGACCCAGTGGCCCGGCACAAAGCACCGGGCGCGGTACTCGTCCAGACAGTCGAAGGCCGGGCAGAGACCCAGCAGCTCCCGGGCGATGGCCCCGGCCAGTGCCGCCCGGCTCACCGGTGCAGGCCCGCCGGGGTAGAGACTGCCCGCGATGGGCCGCAGCTCCTCGGGCCAGTCCTCCGGGCGGGAGGTCAGGTTCAGGCCGATGCCCACCACCAGCCATTCCAGCTGGCCGCTCTCGATGTCGGCCCCGGCTTCCGTCAGGATGCCGCAGACCTTCTTGCCGTTATAATAGAGGTCGTTGACCCACTTGATGCCCAAGTCCAGCCCGCAGAGCCGCTTCACAGCCCGGCAGACGGCCACCGCCGCGCTGACGGTGACGGCCTGCGCCTCGGTCATGGGCAGGCCGGGCCGCAGCACCAGCGAGAGATAAATGCCTTTCCCCGCCGGGCTCTCGAACCGCCGCCCCAGCCGGCCCCGGCCCGCCGTCTGCTGACTTGTCAGCACCATCGTGCCGTGGGGCGCACCCTCGAGGGCCAGCGTCTTGGCCGTGCGGTTGGAGCTTTCCAGCTTGTCGTAGAGGTAGATGGGGGCGTCGTACTCCCCCACCGCCTCGGCGCAGAAGGGGTCGCCGCCCGCCAGCCGATAGCCCCGCCGGGGGGCGGCTTCCAGCGCATAGCCCTGAGCCGCCAGCGCGGCGGCGGCCTTATGGACAGCAGCGCGGCTCACACCCAGCTGCCGGGCCAGCTGCTGGCCGGAGATGCATTCGCCCTGGGCGGCGGAGAGCGCCGCCAGAAGTGCCTGTTTTGTGGCAGAGGCCATCGTGTTTTCTCCTTTGTAAGGTTTGATAAGGCCATTCTACCACATTTTCAAAGTTTTTCCCATGATTTTGCAGTTTTTGGCCCCGCTGGTTCGTATAGATAGACAGAGCGCTTGAAATGCCGGGCAGAAAGGAGGCGGAGAGCAGCCATTGAATGCACTGGAATTTGACAGGCTGGTACAGAAGTACCAGTCCCTCGTCTACACCATCTGCCGTCAGCTGGTGGCAGATGAGGGCTATGCGCAGGATCTGACGCAGGAAACGTTTCTCTCTGCATGGCGGAGCATGGACCGCTGTCCTGCCGGATACGAAAAGCAATGGCTGGCCCGCATCGCCTCCAACAAAGCCAAGGATTACTTACGCAGCGCCTGGGCGCGCCGGGTGAACACCCCCGGCGACGATGTGCTTGCACTTGAGGGTGCACCGCCCGGCAGCGAGCCGGAAGCGCAGGTGCTGGAAGCTCTGGGCGAAGAGGAGCTGACGCAGCGCATCCTCGCTCTGCGGGAACCCTACAAGACGCCCTGCCGCCTCATGCTGCTGGAACAGCACACCGCCGCCGAAGCCGCCCGGCTCTGCGGCAGGCCCCAGAAAACAGTGGAGGCGCAGGTCTTCCGGGCAAAAAAGATGCTGGCCGCGCAGCTGAGCGCCGCCGGAAAGGAGGGCTTTTAAGATGGAATTGTTCCGTGAAGACGGCTGTCTGAGCGACGAAGGGCTGCACGCCCTCACCGCCGGGCAGCTGGACGAGCTGGGACGGCTGGAAGCCGCCGAACATCTCGCCTACTGCGACAAATGCACCGACCGTTACACCGCACTTCTGACCGCCGACGCCCTCGCCGACCCGCCCCGGGATGTCCGCCGTACCGTGATGAGCACCATCTGGGTGCGGCTGATGTAGAGCACCTGTGGCCGGGCCGCGGTGGCGGGCGTCGCCGCCGTGCTGGCGCTGACCATGTGGCGTACCGGAGCGCTGACCTTCGTCACCGACCACGGCAGCGACCTGCAGGCTCTCCTGCCCACAGTCCAGGTCACCCTGCCGGAAAAACAACCCCCGAAAATCCTGCCCGAAAAGCTGGGCAGGCCCGTGACTTCCCGCCCCGGCGAGAACATCTATACCCGCGTTTCCTCTGTGCTGGAAAGCCTGCTGAACGCGGCAGAAAACATAAAATCATAAAACAAGGAGATCGTTATGCTGAAAAACGGATTTTTGACCTTCTGCTGCGCGTTTATCCCCGGCGCAGGCCAGATGTATCAGGGTTACATGAAGCGGGGCCTCTCCCTTATCCTCACGGCCTGCCTCATCGGGATGGTGGGCTCACTGCTCAACCCGGTGCTGCTCCTGCTGGTGGTGATGTGGATGTACAGCTTCTTTGACACCTTCAACCTCCGGGCGCAGATCATCGCGGACACCGCGCCGGAGGACGACTACCTCATCCACTTCGACCCCCGCGACAAGCGGCTGGCCCGGGCTCTGCTGGACAGCCACAAGCTGGTGGGCTGGCTGCTCATCGCCTTCGGTGCGCTCATCGCCTACCAGAACCTCATCATGAACACTCTCGGCGACCTCGTCTACCGCCGGGGCCACTCCTCCCCCGTTTTCCGCGCCCTCTATCTCGTCATGGCCAGCCTGCCGGATGTGGTGGTCTGTGTGGTCCTCATCATCTGCGGCGTCTGGCTGGTGAAAGGCCCCCATCCGGCAAAAAAGCCGGATGCTTCCAAGGACGCCCCCGAGGATGCCGATTTCTGCGAGTATCACGCCGACGAGCCGGACAACGCCGCTCTGCTCTCTTCTCCTGTGGTGAATAAAAACGAGGTGACGGACGATGACTTCGACCACGAACACGACGAATAAGCCGCTCCGCCGAGTCGGCACCCTGACGCTGGGCGTCTGCCTCATCGCGGCGGGCACGCTCTTCCTGCTGGCCCGCTTCCTGCCCGGCCTGCCGTGGCTGGTCATCTGGCAGGTGCTGCCGGCGGCGGGGCTCATCCTGCTGGGGTGCGAGGTACTCTACTACTCGGCCCGGCCCGGCGCATGCCGGTGCGACTTCGGCTCGGTGGTGCTCTGCCTGCTGATGATGGGTGGGTGCTTCGGCGTCTCGACCCTTATGCTGCTGGCCCAGATGCTGGGCCGCGGCTGCACCATCCACCTGTGAACACAAGAAAGCCTGTGCAGCCTCCCGCCCCGGGAGGGTCTGCACAGGCTTTTTCGTTTGAAGAGAGAGGCTTACTGTACGCCGGTCAGCTCAGCCAGCTTGTGGTAGATCTCGGTGTTGTCGAAGACGCCGCGGAACTTCTCCGCGCCGACGCCCAGCGCATAGATGTTGACCATCGCGCCGGTGTGGGCATAGGTGGTGTGGTCCATGCCGGACTTGTGGTTGATGGTGTGGCAGATGGCCATGCTGAAGGGGATGTAGGTGCCGTAGAGCTCATAATCCTGCTGGCTCATCTCCTTCTGGGAGGCAGCGCCGACTTCCAGCGTCCGCTCGTAAGCCTTGCGCAGATTCTCCACCTCGTAGTCGGTCAGCAGCAGCTTGCCTGCACTGGCGGCATCGGGATCGGTGGGCAGGGTCAGGCCGAAGTTTGCCTTCACGTCGGCCATGGCGGCCTCGAAGGGAGTCTTGTTGGCGATGTAGCCCTTCACATAGGTGGAGTCGAACTTGGCGTAGGACATCTTCTGGTGGGTGAGGTTGGTCAGGAAGGTGTCGTAGTTGGTGGTCTTGTAGCCGATGGCCATGCCGCCCGTCTCGTGGTCTGCGGTGACGAGGATGAGGGTATCGTTGGGGTGGGCGTTGTAGAAGTCCACAGCGGCCTGCACGGCGTTGCTCATCTCCAGCACATCGTGGATGGAAGCGGCGGCATCGTTGGCGTGGCAGGCCCAGTCGATCTTGCCGGACTCGGTCATCAGGAAGAAGCCCTTCTTGTTGTCCAACAGCTCGATGCCCTTCCTGACGTAGTCGGTCAGCTGCCACTCGCCTGCGGCGGCGTCCATGGCGTAGTTCATGGCCTTGCCGTCGGCCAGTGCCTCGGCGATGATGAGGGTCTTGCCTGCACCGGCCTTGAGGGCGGCGGCGTCTGCCTGACGGGTGACGACGTTGTAGCCGTTCTGGGCGGCGATCTCGTGGTTGTTGGGGCCGGTGCCGTCGCCGTTCACCTTCTGGAACTCGCCGCCGGCGAAATACTCGAAGCCGGAGGCGGCCAGCTCCTTGCCGATGGCGTAGTAGTTCTTGCGGGTCTTCTGATGTGCATAGAAGGCGGCGGGGGTGGCGTGGTCGATGTTGACGGAGGAGACGACGCCCACCTTGTAGTTCTTCTGGGCGTGGAGCTTCTCGGCGATGGTCTCATAGGGCACATCGCGGGTCCACGGGCACATATTGATGACGCCGCTCTCGGTCTTGTGGCCGGTGGCGATGGAAGTGGCAGTGGAAGCGGAGTCGGGGCAGAAAGAAGTGCTGTCGTAGGTGGTCACGCTGCCCACCTCGGGGAACTGGGTGAAGCTCAGCTCGCCCTCGACGACAGCGCCGTTGTTCTCCACCGTACCCTTATAGAATCGGGCGGACTGGATCTGGGCCGTACCCATGCCGTCGCCGATGAAGAGGAAAACATACTTGGGTCTGCCGCCGAACACGCCCAGCAGTCCGTTCTCTTCCTCTGCCGCTTTGGCGGCATTGGGGGCAGCGGCGTTGGCAGCGGCAGG
>OJRL01000892.1_pt1 | contig 14303 bp, 16 predicted proteins | sample 1599191 | NCBI WGS metagenome assembly OJRL01 (sample SAMN03922537, study PRJEB24848) | human gut metagenome | isolation source: stool sample | host: Homo sapiens | place: Germany | collected 2010-05
TGTGTATAAGAGACAGACTCCGTCCTGGCTGCCATCGCCACCAAGATCGCATGGATCTTCGCTCCTCTGGGCTTCGGCAACTGGAAGGCAACGGTCGCTTCCGTGTCCGGCCTGATCGCAAAGGAGAACGTCGTTGGCACCTTCGGCGTCCTGTACCACTTCGGCGGCGAGGAGCTGTCTGAGAACGGCGACGAGATCTGGAGCCTCGTTGCGGCAGATTACACCGCTCTGAGCGCTTATGCATTCATGATCTTCAACCTGCTGTGCGCTCCCTGCTTCGCTGCCATGGGCGCTATCAAGCGTGAGATGAACAACGGCAAGTGGACTGGTATCGCCATCGGTTATATGTGCCTGCTGGCTTACTGCTCCGCTCTGGTCGTGTACCAGCTGGGCGGCCTCATCACCGGTGAGGTGGGCTTCAACTTCTTCACCGTCGTGGCCGTGGTCATCGTCGCTGCCTTCCTGTATCTGATGTTCCGTCCCAACAAGTATGTGAACGACAACGAGGTCAAGATCGACGTTTCCAAAATCAAGTAAAAAAACTTTTCAAAACGCGCTGAAAGGAGTGCATTGTTATGATGGAGTTTCTGGCTGCGAATTTCAATCTGCCGACGATCATCGTCGGAGCTATCGTGTTTGGCGGTGTGGGTTGGATCACCTGGCACTCTCATAAGCACGGCGGCTGCAGTGGATGCAGCGGCGGCTGCGACTGCGGCGGAAGCTGCAGCAGCTGCAATGGCGACTGCCACTGAGCAATAATGGAAGAGAAGGGGGCGCGGGTCAAGGCTTTGGCCCGCGCCCCTTTTGTAAACCAAGAGTTTGTGTGATATAACGAAAAGAGAGTGATACGAGATGGAACTGACGCCAGCACACCTGCGGTATCTGCTCGCGATCTATGAGGTCTCGCAGACCCATCTTGACATCAGCTCCCGCAGCATCGCCGAGAAGCTGGGCGTGACCAAACCCTCGGTGGTGCGGGTGCTGAACCTGCTGATGGAGCGGGGGATGATCGTCAAGGAGTATTACGGCAAGATCTACCTCACCGACCGGGGCATCTTTGTGGCCCGGGAGGTCAAAAAGCAGCTGGACGAAGTGCTCGCGCACTTCCCTCCGGTGGAGGAAGAGCTGACCGATGAGGAGCGGCTCACCGCCGCCCTCGCCCTGACGGCGGCCCTGCCGGAACGGGTGTTCACCGGCCGGTACGACCAGCTGATGGGCGCAGAGGAAGCGCCCTCTGCCGCAGGCTGATGCCTTGAAAAGCAAAAGAACCGGACTCCGCGGAGTCCGGTTCTTTTCGTATGCGGGTCCTCAGACCAGATAGCCCTCGAAGCAGTGGAGGTCTTCGGTCTTGACGATGCCTTCGAGATAAAGGCCGTCTTCACGGTACTCCTCGAGCTGGACGCTGCCGCGCTCCCGCATGGGGGCGGCGAGGCTCAGCTTATCGTAGGGCAGGAGAACGCGGATGGTGTGGACGCGGTCGCTGAGGGTCTCGTCCAGCTTGGCCAGCAGCCTGTCGAGGCCGTAGCCGGTCTTGGCGCTGGTGAGCAGGATGTCGGGGTCGAAGCTCAGCGCGCCGGGCTTGTCGCACTTGTTGTAGACGGTCAGGCGGGGAATGTCGGCGCAGTCGAGGCCGTCCAACACTTCGTCGGTGACGGCCAGCTGCTCCTCCCGCTGCTCATCGCCGGCGTCGGCCACCCGGACGATGACGTCCGACCATGCGGCCTCTTCCAGCGTGGATTTGAACGCCTCCACCAGATTGTGGGGCAGACGGGAGACGAAGCCGACGGTGTCCACCAGCAGCACGGCCATGCCGCTGGGCAGGACGAGCTTCCGGCTGGTGGGGTCGAGGGTGGCAAAGAGCATATCGGCTTCGGCGACGCTGGGGCCGCAGAGGGCGTTCATCAGGCTGGATTTGCCCACGTTGGTGTAGCCCACGAGGCTGACCACCGGCATTCCGGTCTTGGCGCGGGCTTTCCGGCTCTCGCCCCGGCGCTTTTCCATCTCGGCCAGCTTCTCAGCCAGTGCGTCGATGCGGGCGTGGACGTGGCGGCGGTCAAGCTCGAGCTTCGTTTCACCGGCACCACGGCGGGCGCCGCCGCCGCCGCCACCGCCGCCGCCCTGACGGCTCAGGCTTTCGCCCATGCCCTGCAGGCGGGGCAGACGGTAGCGCAGGAGGGCCAGCTCGGTCTGCAGCTTGCCTTCGTTGGTCACGGCACGGCTGCGGAAGATCTCGAGGATGAGCATGGTGCGGTCGATGACTTCGAGGCCGCCGAGGGCCGTGGAGATGTTGCGGATCTGGCTGCCGGTCAGCTCACCGTCGAAGACGGCGCACTCGGCCCCCAGCTCTGCTGCGGCCGCAGCGGCTTCTTCCAGCTTGCCGCTGCCCAGCACGATGCCGGTCTCAGGGGTCTGGCGCTTCTGGGTGACTTCGGCCACGGCCTCCATGTGGTTGGCCTCGCACAGCGCAGCCAGCTCGGCAAGGCTGCGCTCGCAGTCCCACAGGCCCTGGTCGAGGGCGAGAAGGATGACCTTCGTCGGGGGAGTTTCGACTAAAATATCGTAAAGTTCGCTCAAAATGATTCCTTTCTGTTATTCGTTTGGAGAATATAGCGATTCGTAGTGTTCTCGCGTCAGGGCATAGCACCTGCAGGGTATCGCTGTACCGTCGAATTTGTGGTAGACGGCCTCGTGGTCGTAGACAAAGCCTGCTTTCATCATGACCTTGCCGCTGGCGGGGTTCTCCACGGCGTGGGAGCAGGCAAGCCAATTACTGTCTGTATTCTTGAACCAGTATTCTACCAGAGCGTTCAGAGCCTCGGTGGTGCAGCCTTTGCCCCACCATGCTCTGCCGATGCAGTAGCCCACCTCCCACACGCCGTTGCTGTGGTCAAAGCCGGGCCAGGGGTCCCGCTCCGGCTCTACACTGGAGGAGGTAAAGATGCTGATGGAGCCAAACACCTGGCCGGTGGCCTTTTCCACGATGGCCCACTGGTAGTAGTCCTCGTTGGGATAGAGCAGCGCCCATGCGCTCAGCAGCTCCTGCGTCTCGGCCACATCCTTGTGCGGCGTCCAGCGCAGCCAGCGGGTGACTTCCGGGTCGTTGGCCCAGTTTGCGTACATCATCGGGGCATCCGACGGCATAAGGCGGCGCAGAAGCAGCCGCGGCGTTTCGATTTCCTGTGTGCCGGCGTGGCGCATGATACATTCCTCCCAACCATTGTAAATATGCATAGAATAGCACAAAACCGGCTTCGGCGCAAGCAAAATGGGCTGCTTCGGGGCAAAAATGCTTGACAAGTGCGCAAACTTCATTAAACTGAAGATGACTGGATAAAAATTCTCCCCGGCAAAGGGCCGGGGAGAATGCTCAGGTTGGAAGAACATCCGCCCGGAGGATAGCCTGCCAGTCACTGTGACCATACAGGAAGCGGAGGATGTGGACGGTCTGGGTGGAAGAGTCGACTTTATAAAATGCAAGATAGTTTTGAACTGGAATGAGCCGGATTCCCAAAGCGGAAAGAAATGGGTCATTCACAAGTGAAAAACGCTGTGGGAAGGTGTCGAGAGAACGGAATTTCTTCCATGCGATGGCAACCAGCTTGTCGGCAGCAGAGGGATTTTTCAAGTTCAGGTCGATATAGTCGAAGGCATCTGCAAGGTCACGCTGAGCAGAAGCGGCAACATCGATAAAGTAGTTCATCGAAGACTCCTTCTGTTTTGCAGCTCCTGCATGAACTCATCCAGCGGGCGCGTTCTTCCCGCCGCCACGTCATCCAGACCCTCCTGCAATTTCGCATACAAATCGAACCGGGCGGTCAGGGCCTCGTAGGTCTCGATGCTCATCACGGCAAGGTCGCCTTTGCCGTTTTTGGTGATGAACACCGGCTCGGCGTAGTCGTGGCAGAAGGTGGAGATCTCATTGTAGTTGTTGCGCAGGTCTGCGCTGGAACGAATCTTGGGCATCCAAAAGCACCTCACTTTCATACAAAAATTATACCTGAATTTCTTTATAAAATCAAGGAAAATAAAAAGGAGAACCTTTCTATGACGGACATCCGAGAGTATCTTGCCCACAAGCCGCTTTTGTTCGATGGCGGCATGGGTACCTATTATAAAGCGGCACCGGGCGCGGACTGCGAAATGGCCAACCTCACCGACCCCGAGGGCGTGAAGAAGGTCCATGCGGAATATCTGGCCGCAGGCGCACAGGCCATCAAGACCAACACCTTCGGTCTGCCCCGGATGGCGGCGGCCCAGACGCCGGGCTGGGAAGAGCTGGCCGAGGCGGGCTGGAAGCTGGCCTGTGACGCTGCCGCGGAGAAGGATGCTGCCGTCTTTGCTGACCTCGGCCCGGCCCCGGACACCGAGGCTGCCCCGGCCAGCAGCGCCTACGGCCTCGTGGCGCAGCAGTTCGCCGCACTGGGGGCAAAGAACTTTCTGTTCGAGACGCTCAGCTCCGATGTGGGCATTGTGGAGGCGGTAAAGGCGCTGCGTGTGGCCGTGCCGGACGCCTTTGTCATGGCGTCCTTCGCGGTGCTGCCGGACGGCTACACCCGCGAGGGCCTGCTGTTCCGCGACCTGCTGCGCCGGATGGAGGGCAGCGGCGTGGTGGACGCCGTGGGCCTGAACTGTGTCTCGGCCCCCGGCGCGATGAAGAAACTGGTGCAGGGCCTTGGCGAGACGCTGCTGCCCCTGTCGGTGATGCCCAACGCGGGCTATCCGGTGGTCACACGGGCGCGGGTGCTGTATCAGGGCAAGCCTGAGTATTTTGCCCGGGAGATGGGGCAGATCGCCGCTGCGGGCGTCCGTATTTTGGGCGGCTGCTGCGGCACGACGCCCGCCCACATCGCGGCCCTGCGTGCAGAGCTGGATGCCCTGCCCCAGCGGACCGAAGCCGCTCCGGCAGCGAAGCTTTCCACCGGGACTGCACCGGCGGTGGAAAAAGATGATGCCTTCCTGCGGAAGCTGAACGCAGGTGAGAAGGTCATCGCCATTGAACTGGATTCGCCCCGGGTGGCCGACCTGAGCGGCTATCTGGAGGGCGCACGGCGTCTGCAGGCCGCAGGCGCTGACCTGCTGACCATCGCCGACTGCCCCATCGCGCAGGCCCGGATGGATTCCTCCCTCGTGGCCTGCCGGGTACACCGGGAACTGGGAATGTGTGCTCTGCCCCACATGACCTGCCGCGACCGCAACCTCAACGCCACCAAGGCCCTTCTGCTGGGCCTTTACGCCGAGGGCGTGCGGGAGGTGCTGGCCATCACCGGCGACCCCATCCCCACCGCAGAGCGGGACGAGGTGAAGAATGTCTACCAGTTCAACTCCCGCAAGCTGGCCCAGTACATCGTCTCGCTGGCCGGGGAGGGCCGGGAGATGCCCTCGGCCATGACCGTCCTTGGTGCGCTGAACCTCAACGCCCGGAACTTTGAGGTGGAGCTGCGCCGGGCCGTGGAAAAGCTGGAAAACGGGATGTCGGGCTTCCTGACCCAGCCGGTGCTGTCGGCACAGGCGGTGGAAAATCTCCGCAAGGCCCGTCAGACACTGGGCGAACGGGCTAAAATCCTGGCCGGCATCATGCCCGTGGTCAGCCAGCGGAACGCCATCTTCATGGAGAACGAGATCAACGGCATCCATGTGGAGGAGGACATCATCCAGCGCTTCGCGGGCCTCGACCGGGAGCGGGGCGAGGCACTGGGCCTTGAGGTGTCGATGCAGATGGCCCGGGAGGCTCTGCCCTGCGCTGACGGCTTCTATCTCATGACCCCCTTCAACCGTGTGGCCCTGATGGAGCGGCTCATTGCCCGGCTGAAAACGGAGCTTCTGGACGCGGAGGGCTGAAAAACGGATAAATCGTTGAAAGCGCCGCAATGAGATGATATTCTAATAAAGAAAAACGAACAGGGCCTTTGTGGACCCTGATAAGGCGGATGCGGCGGGCCACACTCGAAAAGGAAGGGACATAAGAAAAATGCGGACACGGTATACCCTTATCAATATGGTCGTCAATGTGGGTGGACAGCTCATGAATCAGGCGCTGCTGTTCATCAGCCGGATGGTGTTCATCCACTATCTGTCGGCGGCATATCTGGGTGTCAACGGACTGTTCACCGATGTGCTGGGAATCCTGAACTTTGCAGAGCTTGGAATCGGCACGGCGATGATATACAGCCTGTATGAGCCGGCTGCGAAGAAGGATGAGCATCGGCTGGCGCAGCTGATGAACCTTTACCGGCTCCTCTACCGTATTGTGGCAGTCGTGGTGCTGCTCGTGGGCCTTGCACTGATGCCGTTTCTGGGCTTTTTCATCAAGGACAGCAGCGGTATCGAGCATCTGCGGCTCATCTATCTGATGTATGTGGCAAACTCGGCCTGCTCCTATCTGCTGAGCTATAAAAACTCCATCTATCTGGCCTACCAGAAAGCCTATGTCCGCAACCTCTGGGCGCAGCTCTGCGACGCGGTCAAGACGCTGCTCCAGATCGTCCTCATCGTGCTGACCGGAAACTTTATCCTCTATCTGGCGGTGCAGTTCGTGATGCAGTTCATCCCGAACATCATCGTATCGGTCAAGGTGGATAAGGAATTTCCCTACCTGAAAGAATGCGGGGAGCTGCCGGAAAAAGAAGAATTTCACGGTATCCTGCGGAACATCGGTGCCATGAGCTTCCACAAGCTGGGAACGGTCATCGTCCGGAACACGGACAGCCTGCTGATGTCCAGCTTCGTGGGTTTGCTGTCGGTGGGCATCTACTCCAACTACAAGCTCATCTTGTCCGGCATCAACAACCTGATGGATAAATTTTCGAACGCCTTTACCGGAAGTCTGGGCAATCTGGGAGCCATCGAGGATGAGACGCGGGTGTACAGCATCTACCGGGAACTGGATCTGATCTTCTTCGTTATCTACGCCTACTGGACGGCGGGAGCGTTCGCGCTGTTCAACGCCTTTATCACCCTCTGCTTCGGCCCGGAATACTGCTTCTCCACGGCGACGGTCGCCGTCCTCGTGACGGAGTTTTACGTTTCGGGTCAGCGGAGGGTCAACGTGCTCTTCCGTGAGGCCAAGGGCCTGTTCTGGTACGACCGGTACAAGCCGCTGTTCGAGTCGGCCATCAATCTGGCGGCGTCCCTGCTGCTGGTGAAGAAGTTCGGCGTGGCAGGCATTCTGGGCGGAACGGTCATCAGCACCGTGACGACCTGCCTCTGGATGGAGCCTTACATCCTGATGCGCTACGGCATCCGGGAAGACTGGCAGGGCAAGCTGAAAGACTACTTTGTCCGCTACGCCGAACGCGCCGCAGTCGTTGCAGTGCTGGCCGCTGTGTCCTACGGATGGGTGAGCTTCTGCCCGGCGAAGAACATCGGCTGGTTCCTGCTGGACGGTGTGTTGTATACGCTGCTGTTCGGGGCTGTCATGGTGGTGCTCCATCGGAACACGCCGGAGTTCGATCGGCTCAAGGGCCGTGTCACGGCTGTTCTGAAAAGAAGGAAAAGCTGAATGGCAGGGCGGGACGGCCGCGTCCGGCCCATCCGGCAGAAGAACGGCGGTCTGAGCGCGGCCCGTACGCTGAACGGCAGCTGTGAAAATTTTGTTCCGATGAAAAAGAGATTGACAAAACGCACAAAAAACGCTATATTCTTTTTATAAATGCAAGGAAAAAGAGTGTGTGTCGTTTTCGCCATCCAGAGAGCCGGGGGCTGCTGAAAACCCGGTATGGCGGTGCGGCGTGCTGTCGCTTTTGAGCAGAGGCGGGGAAACAGGAGTAGTCGCCTCCGGGTCTGCCCCACGTTATCGGGGCATCAAGGGGCATGCGGCAGAAAGCCGTGTGCAATTTGGGTGGTACCGCGGTTATATTACAGCCGTCCCATGGAACGCTCCGTGGGGCGGCTTTTTTCGTCCCACTTCACAAACCTTCTGGGAGGATACTATGAAAGAACTCGCAAAACAGTATGATCCGAGCCAGGTGGAAGACCGCATCTACCAGTTCTGGCTGGATGGCGGCTACTTCCACACCAAGGCCGACCCCGACAAGAAGCCCTACACCATCGTGATGCCCCCTCCGAACGTCACCGGCCAGCTCCACATGGGCCACGCCGTGGACAACACCATGCAGGACATCCTCATCCGCACCAAGCGGATGCAGGGCTATGCCGCCCTGTGGGTGCCTGGCACAGACCACGCTTCCATCGCTACGGAGGCCAAGGTCGTGGAGGCCATGCGTGCTGAGGGCCTGACCAAGGAAATGGTGGGCCGCGACGGCTTCCTGGAGCGCGCCTGGGCCTGGAAGACCAAGTACGGCAACCGCATCGTCAGCCAGCTCAAGAAGCTGGGCAGCAGCTGCGACTGGGAGCGCGAGCGCTTCACCATGGACGAGGGCTGCTCTGAGGCTGTCAAGGAAGTCTTTGTCCGCCTGTACGACAAGGGCCTCATCTACCGCGGCAACCGCATGGTCAACTGGTGCCCCCACTGCAACACCTCCATTTCCGACGCCGAGGTGGAGTATGAGGAAAAGGATGGCAGCTTCTGGCACCTGCTCTACCCGGTCAAGGAGACCGGCGAGATGCTGGAGCTGGCTACCACCCGTCCCGAGACCATGCTGGGCGATACCGCTGTTGCCATCAACGGCGATGACCCCCGCTATGCTCATCTGCACGGCTGCCACGTCATCCTGCCCCTGCTGAACAAGGAGATCCCCATCGTCTGCGACGAGCACGCCGACATGACCAAGGGGACCGGCGTCGTGAAGATCACCCCGGCCCACGACCCCAACGACTTTGAGGTCGGTCTGCGCCATGCCCTGCCCATCGTCCGCGTCTTTACCTACGATGGCCACATGACCGGCGCTGCCGACAAGGCTGCTGCCGACGCTCTGTTTGCCGCCGGCAAGAACACCGTCAACGAGCCTCATGTGCTGGACTGCGGCAAGTATGCCGGCATGACCACCCTTGAGGCCCGCAAGGCCATCCTCGCGGACCTGAAGGAGGGCGGCTTCCTGAAGAAGATCGAGCCTCTGAAGCATGAAGTCGGCACCTGCTACCGCTGCCACTCCACCATCGAGCCCATGGTGTCCAAGCAGTGGTTCGTCAAGATGGAGCCTCTGGCCAAGCCCGCCATCGAGAGCGTGGAGAAGGGCGACATCAAGTTCGTGCCGGAGCGCTTCACCAAGAACTATATGAACTGGATGAAGAACACCCGCGACTGGTGCATCAGCCGCCAGCTGTGGTGGGGCCACCAGATCCCGGCCTGGTACTGCGACGACTGCGGCGAGACTGTGGTCGCCAAGAGCGCACCCTGCACCTGCCCCAAGTGCGGCGGCACCAGGCTCACCCAGGACCCCGATACCCTCGACACCTGGTTCTCTTCCGCTCTGTGGCCCTTCAGCACTCTGGGCTGGCCCAATGAGGAAAGCGAAGACCTCAAGTATTTCTATCCCACCAACACCCTCGTCACCGGCTACGACATCATCGGCTTCTGGGTCAGCCGCATGATCTTCTCCGGTCTGGCTTACACCGGCAAGGCTCCCTTCGACACCGTCTGCATCCACGGCATCGTCCGCGACAGCCAGGGCCGCAAGATGTCCAAGAGCCTCGGCAACGGCATCGACCCGCTGGAAGTCATCGCCCAGTACGGCGCTGACGCCCTGCGCTTCATGCTGGTGGACGGCTCTACCCCGGGCAATGACATGCGCTACAGCGAGAAGAAGGTGGAGGCTGCCCGCAACTTTGCAAACAAGCTGTGGAACGCTACCCGCTTCGTGCTGATGAACCTGCCCGAGGACTTCCAGCCCGGCCTGCCCAGCGAGGAGAAGCTGGACATGAGCGACAAGTGGGTGCTGACCAAGCTGAATCAGGTGGCCGGCGCCATGAGCGACAACCTCGACCACTACGAGATGGGTCTGGCCGCTGCCAAGATCAACAGCTTCATCTGGGACGTCTACTGCGACTGGTTCATCGAAATCGCAAAGCCCCGCCTGAACTCCGGCGACGCCGAGCAGGCCGACACTGCCCGCCGCGTGCTGGTGTATGTGCTGGATAAGGCCCTCAAGCTGCTGCACCCCTTCATGCCCTTCATCACCGAGGAGCTGTATCAGGCTCTGCCCGGCTCTGCCGAGACCATCATGACCCAGAGCTGGCCCACCTTCGATGAAGCTCACAACTGGGCCGACGAAGAGGAAGCTTTCGAGAAGGTGATGGACTACATCAAGGCTGTGCGTACCATGCGCACCGAGATGAACGTCCACCCCGCCAAGAAGACCAGCATGATCATCGAGACGGCTGACCCGGCTCCCTTCCAGAGCGCCGAGGTCTATCTGGCAAAGTTCGCCTTCGCCACCGATGTGACCTTCACCGGAAAGTATGAGGGCAGCACCGACGGCATGGTGCAGGTGTCCACCCACGCCGCCCGCGGCTTCATCCCCATGATGGAGCTCATCGACCGCGACAAGGAGCTGGCCCGTCTGAACAAGGAAAAGGCCAAGGCCGAGAAGGAACTGGCCATGTTCGAGAACCAGCTCAACAACCCCAAGTTCGTCGAGCGCGCTCCCGCCGCTCTGGTGGAGGACATCCGCAATAAGCACGCCAAGAGCCAGGACAAGCTTGCCAACATTGAGCAGAGCATCAAGGCTCTGGGCTGATGCGGGAAACGGGTCCTGATATGCAAAAAACTTCTCCATGGCTCATTGCGGCGCGAGTCATCTTTACCTTTGCGCTTATCGCCTGCATCGTATTCATCTTCTCCAACTCCATGCAGATCGGGGACGTCTCGGAAACGGCAAGCGGACGCGTATTGCTTCTGATGAAAAAGGTGTTCACCCGTCTGGGAATGCCCGGCGCGGCGAACCATCTGACAGACCACATCGTGCGCAAGCTGGCACATTTCTGCGAGTATGCGCTGGAAGGCTTCCTGCTCACTCTCTGCCTGCGGGTCTATACCCGGCACTTTTTCGTTCATATCTCGTGGCCGATCCTGGGCGGTCTGCTCACGGCCCTGACGGACGAGACCATCCAGATGTTCAGCGATGGCCGGAGCAGCCAGCTCACCGACGTCTGGCTGGATTTTTCGGGCGGGATGGCCGGTATTCTGGTGGGCCTGTTCTGTCTGGCCCTGTGCAGGATGTGCTGGCTGCTCTACAAACATCGAAACGAGGATTGACGCAATGACCATCGAACAGGCAAACGAATATTTTTCTTCTCTGCCCGAGGGCTTTGCCTCGGCGGAGGAGCTGCGCGCTGCCCTGACGGCGGATGTCCAGAAGGTGCAGTTCGTCGGTGTGGCCGGAACGGCGGGCAAGACCGCTGCTGCCGGTCTGCTGGCGGCTATCCTGCGGGAGGCGGCGTTCCACGTCGGCTTCTACCGCGCCGGCTGTGAGCCGCTGTCGGCCCGCATCGCCATCGGCGGCGTGTCGGTGGACCCGGTGCTGCTTTGTCAGGCTGCAGAGGCTCTCAGTGCCGCAAAGCCTCTGCCCCGTGAGGCGGCAGAGCTGGCGGCGGCGGCCCGCTGCTTTGGTGCGGCGGGCTGCAAGCTGGCAGTGGTGGAGCTGCCGGATGCCGGTCTGGCATCGGCCCTGCCCCAGATGCCGGTCTGCGCCGTCACGGCCATCGGCCCGGACGGTGTGAGCCGCTCGGTGGAGCGGCTGGTCGCGCTGGCCGCAGGCGTCATGCGGAAGGATGCCGTCTGTGTCACCGCGCCGGAGCAGCCGAAGGCTGTTCTGAGTGAGCTGGTGGTGGCGGCGGCCAAGGCCGAGTGTGAGCTCGTCGTCCCCGACGCCGAGGACATCACCTTCCTCGAGGCGGAAAAGTTCACCAGCAAGGTGGACTACGGCGGATACACCGCCCCTCTGGCCTTTCTGGGCCGCCACGCGGCGGGCAATGCCGCCGTCGCGGTCGAGCTGGCATTGGCCCTCTGGCGCAAGGGCTTTGAGATCCCCGATGAGGCCATTCTGGCGGGCCTTGCCGCTGTGGAGAACCGCAGCAGCATCCGCGTCCTGTCCCAGAAGCCCCTCATCATCCTCGACGCCTGCCGTACCCCGCAGCAGGCTGCAGCCCTTCTGCGCGTCCTCAATATGGCCAAGGTGCGCCACATGAGCGCCGTGATCGGCCTGACTGAGGAGGAAGGCGCGGAGTCGTTCCTTGCCGCACTGGAGACCGGACTGACTTCGGAAGAGCAGAAGAAGGACAAGAGCACCATGCCCGGCATGGGCGAGAACCCCTTCGACAAAGTCTTCCTCGTCGCCCCGGCGGGAACGGAAGCGGCGCTGGCAGAGCGCCTGACCGAAAAGGCACGGTATCACTTCGACGCGGTGTTCTGCCCGACGCTGGCCGAGGCCGTGGAGCAGGCGAAAGCCAACAGCCGCCGCGGCCTGCTGGTCTGCGGCAGTGAGGCCATCGCCCTCGAAGCAGAAAAGCTGTTGGAGAACCGCTGAGCGACACCGTTCTCTAAAAAATAACCCGAAGGACCTGTACACTGAAAAGGTGTACAGGTCTTTTCTTTATGCCAGAAAAAAGGAGATGAGGATATGGCGACAGTGACCTTCAGTGCGGCGGACGATGTGCTCTACGCCTATCTGGCCGGCGAGATCGACCACGACGCGGCGCAGGGGCTTCGCATCCAGCTGGACGACGCCCTGCTCACCCGCAGCCCGCGCATTCTGGTGATGGACCTCGGCGGAGTGGGGTTCATGGATTCGTCGGGCATCGGGCTGATACTGGGGCGGCAGCGCTGCGCCCGGACGCTGGGCGGCAGTCTGCGCATCCAGCACGCGCCGGAACAGCTCCGGCGGGTCTTACAGCTTGCAAGCATCCCCTGCACCGAGCCGGGCGGGGAAGTATCAGGAGGGATATAAATGAAAGCGGAAAACAGTGCAAAGATCCAATTTGATTCGCTCAGTGCCAACGAGGCTTTTGCCCGGGGCGCAGCGGCGGCCTTTCTGGCTCGGTATGACCCCACCGTGCCGCAGCTGGCCGACATCAAGACGGCGGTGTCCGAGGCGGTGACCAACTGCATCGTCCACGCCTACCCGGATGCCATCGGTCCCGTGACCCTGAGCATCGCCGTCTACCCGGAGCGGCTGGTGAAGATAACAGTGACGGATAAGGGCATCGGCATCCCGGACGTCGAAAAGGCCATGGAGCCTCTTTTCACTACCGGCAACCCGGAAGAGCGCTCCGGTCTGGGCTTTGCGGTGATGCAGAGCTTTATGGATAAGGTCAAGGTGTCCTCTCAGCCCGGAAAGGGGACGCGGGTGGTGCTGACCAAGCGTCTGGATGAGCGCTCTACATAATAAAGAGAAAGAGGGCGTCGCAATGGTAACGGACAAGACCCGGCGGAGCACATTCATCGAGCAGAATCTGGGGCTGGTGCATTCCTGTGCCGGACGGTTCCGGGGGAGAGGCATTGAATACGACGACCTCTACAGCGCCGGCTGTATGGGGCTGGTAAAAGCGTATGACGGCTTTGATGAGTCGCGTGGCGTCTGTTTTTCCACCTACGCTGTGCCGGTCATTCTGGGCGAGATCAAAAAGCTGTTCCGGGACGGCGGCACCGTAAAGGTGAGCCGGTCACTCAAAGAGCTGAGCCTGCGCATCAATGCGGCTAGGGAGCATCACAGCAAGCTTTGCGGAGCAGAGCCTACTCTGTCACAGCTGGCAGAGGAGCTGGGGGAAAGCGTGGAGAATATCACGCTGGCCATCCAGGCGGCGCAGCCTGCGATGAGTCTGACGCCGGAGAACCGGGAAGAGAGCGACCGTCAGATAGATATTCCGGTGGAGTCGCCGGAGGAAGAGCTTGCGGATAAGATAGGTCTGGCGGAGGTATTGAAGAGCCTGCCCGAAGAGGACAGGCTTATTATCCAGCTTCGCTTTTATGGGGGCAAGACCCAGAGCGATACGGCAAAACTGCTCCATACCACGCAGGTGCAGATCTCCCGGCGGGAGCGCAAGATATTAAAGGTGATGCGGGACAGGCTGTTGGACGAATGATGGACAGAGCGGCCAAATCTGAGAGAAAAAAACTGGGCAAAAGGACGAACCGCAAAATAATTCAAAAAAAGTGAAAAAAGGACTTGCTTTTTGAGGGGGTCTGTGCTAAAATACATTACTGTCAGGCGGACGTCTGACACAAACACCCCCGAAAAAGCGACAGAAAAAGCACGAAGGTCGATTGGTTCTCCTAAGAACTTCAAAAAATCTTCAAAAAAGTGCTTGACAATCTGAAACTTCGGTGGTAAAATAAATAAGCTCTCAGCCGCTTGGCTGAGGCGCTACAGGACCTTGAAAATTGAACAATATCGAAAAACTTGTAACGG